>CEPW01004232.1_pt1 | contig 31364 bp, 16 predicted proteins | sample 356211 | NCBI WGS metagenome assembly CEPW01 (sample SAMEA2620021, study PRJEB7988) | marine metagenome | biome: marine biome (ENVO:00000447); feature: deep chlorophyll maximum layer (ENVO:xxxxxxxx); material: "saline water (ENVO:00002010), including plankton (ENVO:xxxxxxxx)" | depth 25 m
TTATGTTTTCCACAGAGGGTGTTGAAAAAGTATATAAATACCCTGTTTTATCGTCGTTATTAACTTGTAAAGGTGCCTGGTTGTTGTTATCTAAGCGAGCATTATACCAGCACTTGACAAAAAAGTCAAGCAAAATTTCCAAGTATTTTTAGTCCCACACATATTACTCGTCGTATATAAGACTGAGTAAGACTTGTATATTTTATGAGTCCTGTGAGTCTAATTGATTCGTCCATTCTCAGAGGATTCTCGGTGGACTTATAAGTCTCATTCGTCCTCGGACAGTTACCAAACCGTCCACTAGACACATTAGTCTCACCATTCGTCCTGTAGACTGTTAGGGTGGTTATGAGGGAGGGAAGAACTACACAGAGATAACTGATAAGAATTACTCAGAGAGTTCGTGATAGTTTTCCACAAGCAAAGTATAAGTTTTCCACAACCCCTGTGGAAAACTATTAGAAACCTGTGGAAAACTCGACACCTGGGGGAGGGGTTTATAATTACAATTAAACAGTGTTGTATAATAAGAATAATACAGCACTGTATGTTTGTACTACCCAGGCAGTTCGTGTTACTTGACAGCATCGTAGTTTGTGTTTATAATATAACAGTACTGTTTAATTATAATTAAGTAGTACTGATTAATTCTTATACCCACGGGGGGGTTTATAATTATAATTACTTAGTGAGTTCGTCATTAGAAATAAACAGCACTAAATGACAGTTATTACCGAAACGGTTAGGTTTATATAATAAACCGATGCCCCTAAAAGTAAAAACGCACTACTACCCTAACCTACAAAAGTATGCATCCCCGAGAGTTTTTAAAATTCACAAAAAAATTTTCCGAGGGTAGAAACGGGTTACCGAACCCCGAGTAGGAAAAAAAATTCCGTGAGTAAAAAAGTACCTAAAAAGGATTGTTATGCTATATAACGGGAAACCGATTATTTTACTAGAAGAATGACAGAGGACGAGAAAGAACTATTAATAGAGTGCGTCCAGTTCCGTTTACAGCACGACAAGTCTTTAAATTCAAACGTAAATCTGCGTGAGGATTTAGAAGAACTGCTCTTTACCGTAGAGGATATTGATGACTACGTATGACATAAAAGTCAAAGATTTAACAGTAATGGAGAGAGTTACTCCTGAGGAACTCGCACAAAGTATGAAAGAAGTAGAGATAATTGTGTGGTTAAAGGGGGGTAAGAAGGAGGATGTGCAGTATGTAATAAATACCCAAACCCCGACCGAGTTGCATTGATTGACTTGGGGTGATATAATAATAGAGTTAGAATTATCATTTTTATGGCCAAAGGATTTACGGTGAAAGCAAAAGCACCGACTGTTAATAAGAACGTTGATGAATTTGACCTTGCAGCAGCAAGGGAGAGTATTAAAGGCAAGGCAGTTGTCTTTTGTCTACCAGGAAGAGGATGTTCATATACGTTTCTAAAAAGTTTTGTACAACTGTGTTTTGATTTAGTACAAGCAGGAGCAAGCATTCAGATTAGTCAAGACTATAGTTCCATGGTGAACTTTGCGAGATGTAAGTGTCTTGGTGCGAATGTATTGCGTGGACCGAATCAGAAACCATGGGATGGTAAACTAAAATACGATTACCAGTTATGGATTGATAGTGATATTGTCTTCGACACCGAGAAGTTTTATCGTCTAGTAGCAATGGATAAGGATATTGCAGCAGGATGGTATATGACTGAGGACGGACGTACTACGAGTGTTGCTCACTGGTTAGAGGAGGATGACTTCCGTACCAATGGTGGAGTGATGAATCACGAAACTGCTGAGACAATGCCGAAACGTAAGAAACCATTTACAGTAGACTACACTGGTTTCGGATGGGTATTAATTAAGAACGGAGTATTTGAGAGTCTTGAGTATCCTTGGTTTGCTCCTAAGATGCAACAATTTGAATCGGGAGAGGTTCAGGATATGTGTGGTGAGGATGTCTCCTTCTGTCTGGATGCCAAGGAAGCAGGATTTGAGATTTGGTGCGACCCTCGTATTCGTGTTGGTCATGAGAAGACCCGAGTTATCTAAGTCATGGACCCCTACGGGGGTCTTTTATTATGTCTAATATATTTTATGGTACTGTTTGGTCTGAGGAAGAGTTACGTAAATATCGTAAGATGTTTGATGACTGGATGGGTGAACCCGACAATAATTCTCATAGTGATAGAGAAAGATTAGATATTACTGAGGATTATCCAAATCCTATTGTATTACTTAGTGAGTATAAAAAATTTTTATCGAATAGAGTTGCTACTGAATTTTCTAAGTCTTTTCCGAATGGATATTCGATTGATGCAAGACTAGCTTTATATACTAAGGGTAAACACTATGCTTGGCATCATGATGCAACTAGGCAGCATTTTCATCCTCATAATTCAAATTGGAGGAGGATTATTTCCTCTGTAACATATTTGAATGATGACTTTGAGGGTGGGGAGACTGAATTTGAAGACCAGACAATTAAACCAGAGTCGGGAAAGACTATTATATTCCCATCGTATTTTACCCATCCGCATACTGGAAGACCTGTTATAAAGGGTTCTAAGAAAATTCTTTGCGTCCATGTGTGGGTTTGATTTTATGGTTGACTCCGTGTAATGGCAGTGCTATAGTGACTTTAAGCCACTGAGGTGGCAAAAAAAACCGTAAAAACAACCGTTTAGGAGACACCGAGATTATGGCAACAAAACGTGGTAGTGGTAGTGGTAACACCAAACTCGACCCGATTCCTAAGAAGACTCGTCAGGGCAGTGGTCAGCATACCAAATATGCTGCGAGTAGTCGTAATGGTGCCCGTAAGCGTTATCGTGGACAAGGTAGGGGTTGATGTATTACCTGGATGGAGAGACTGAGTTCTACGATATCCATCCAAAAGACTTGTGGATTTACAATAAACTCCAACTTTGTAGGGTTTTAGGATATAAATGCGGTCCTGCTGGGACTGATGTCCTAGAACCTGATTTTTATATTGTAAAACCTTCGATTAACTTTATGGGTATGTCTCGTCATGCTCGTATTACATGGTTAGATGGGTCAACTGACCATATTCATCCTGGTGAATTTTGGTGTGAGACCTTTGAAGGTGAGCATTTAAGTGTTGATTATCAAAATGAGGAGTGTAAATTAACAGTTCAGGGGTATCGTAATCCAAAAAACCCGTTGTATAAGTGGGATAAATGGGTAAAACTTGATAAGAAGGTAAAATTTCCTGATATTTTAAAGAATCTAGAAGGAAATTACGAATGGATTAACTGTGAGTTCATTGGTGACCATCTAATTGAGGCACACTTTCGACCAAATCCTGATTTTAGGCATGGAAATGTCATTGCAGTTCCTAATTGGGGTGATGTAGACAGATATAGGGAGTATGAACTTGAGCAAGGACTTGAGTATATTGAAGATCCAGACTTCAAACGCAGAGGATTCTGGATAGATTAAATAGTATGGAGATAGAACCTCCCAAAAAGTTCTGTTTAACCTAACGGAGAAACAGATGGCTAAGTACCATGTAGATAGGGACACTGCTTACATGTACAAAATGTGGGGAACGACCTCTTTGATTACCGATTATTGGTGTTCACCGCACCAAACAAATGATAATCCAGAGGAACTTACCGATGAAGAAATGATGAAAAAAGATAATATTGAACAAGAGGGTTAAAAAACTCTTATAGATAGTATATAATACTCTTGTTTTTAAATGGCATCACGGGTTTCTCGGGGATTTAGAGATATTAGTTTATCTTTTACAAAACACCCAGTTACAAATGACATTTTGGCACTCAATAATGAGGATGCCATTAAGAGATCCGTGATTAATTTAGTACGGACTCAAATTGGTGAAAAATTTTTTGAACCTCTAATTGGAACATCACTAGAGGGTTCATTATTTGAACTATCTCATCCTGAAATTGAAATTCAAATTGAGAGTGAAATTAACGTTTTACTTGAAAACTTTGAACCACGTATTTCTGTATCAAGAATCAAGGCACAACCATTGCCTGATGATTATGAGTTGGCAGTAAATATAGTATATGATATCGTTGGTCTTGCAATACCCAGACAAAACATCGAGTTCATCTTACAACCAGCTAGGATATAATGGCGTTCAATCAATTTACCAATTTAGACTTTGCCGATTTAAAATCGCAAATTAAAGACTACCTCAGGACAAACAGTAATTTTACTGATTTTGACTTTGAGGGGTCTAACTTTTCAGTATTGATTGATATTTTAGCATATAATTCTTATATCACTGCCTTCAATACTAACATGGCAGTGAATGAATCCTTCTTGGATAGTGCTACGTTACGAGAAAATGTCGTATCACTTGCAAGGAACATTGGTTATGTACCAAGGTCAAAGAGGGCAGCAAAGGCAAAAGTCAGTATAAGTGTTGATACTAGTGGTTTCCTTGACGTAAGGTCTATTACTTTGAAGGCAGGTGTGGTTGCACTTGGTGCAATTCAGTCTGGTAGTTACATATTTTCAATCCCTGAGGATATTACAGTACCAGTTGATGTGAATGGAATTGGTAATTTCACTGACATTGACATCATGGAGGGTACTTACCTCACAAAAAACTTTACTATGGATGATTCGCAACCCAATCAGAGGTTCATCATCCCCAATGCTAATGTAGATTCTACATCTATTCGTACATTTGTCAGTGATTTGACTAATGAAGAGTATACATTGTACTCAAATATCTTAAATATTGACGGAACAACTAAGATTTTCCTCATTCAAGAGGTTGAAGACGAGCAATATGAGATTGTTTTCGGTGATAATGTCTTTGGTAGGAAACCAACAACTGGAAGTTCCATATTTGTAAGTTATATTATAACCAATGGTAAGGATGGTAACGGTGTTGCCAACTTTACTTTCTCTGGAATCATCGAAGATAACAACCAAAACAGAATTACTACTGGTATTTCTAGGATTTCTACAACACAATCATCAGAAAATGGTGATGATATTGAAAAAATTGACAGTATTAAGTATCTTGCACCTAGGGTTTATTCATCTCAATACAGAGCAGTTACTGCAAATGACTATAAGGGTCTAATTCCTACGATTTTCCCTAATGTAGAGGCAGTGAGTGCCTATGGAGGAGACGAATTAACCCCACCAGAGTATGGAAAGGTGTTTATTTCCATCAAACCAAGACAAGGTAAGTTTCTTTCTAAGGTTACTAAGGAACAAATCAAGAAAGATTTAAAACAATACACCATTGCAGGCATTAAACCCGAAATTGTTGACCTAAAATACCTGTTTATTGAACTTAACACCAGTGTTTACTACAACAGAAGTGCGGTAACCAACGTTACTGCCCTTAGAAATCAGGTAATTAGCACTTTAGACTCATATGGAAAGTCATTTGACCTTAATAATTTCGGTGGAAGGTTCAAATACAGTAAAGTTGTTGCTCTGATTGACGATATTAACCCAGCAATCACCTCAAATATCACAACAGTCAAGATGAGACGTGATTTGCAACCCGCATTGGGTACAAATGCGACATATGAAATATGTTATGGCAATGCATTCCACATTAAGAAGAAAAATGACGTTGATAATAGAGGATATAACGTAAAATCCACAGGATTTAGGATTAATGGAGTTGATGGAGTAGTTTATTTGAGTGATGTTCCAATTGATAATGAAAAAGGGTCAATATTCCTGTTTACTTTAGTTGATAATGCTCCATTTATCGTCAAAAATAACGCAGGTGTCATTTATTACAAGAAAGGTGAGATTCTTCTTGACACTCTTAACATTATTTCTGTCGAAAGTCCAAATGGAATTGAAATTGAGGCAATTCCTGAGTCAAATGATGTCATTGCATTGAAGGATATATACTTAGACCTAAGCATGGAGAGACTAATCGTCAACATGGTTGAAGATAAGATTTCTTCAGGAGAGAATACTTCCGCAACAGAGTATATTGTAACCTCAAGTTACGCAAACGGATCAGTATATACGAGATAAAATGTCAGATACAAGAGTAACAATACAAAATATCATTCAGACTCAAATTCCTGAGTTTTTGAATGAGGAATCTCCACTCTTCAGAGAGTTCCTGAATGCGTATTATGTTTCTATGGAACATAAGACGGGTACGGTGGACTTAGTTTCCCGTCTAGACGAACTTAAAGACCTTAAACGTTACAATAATGAGTTATTTGCTTCTGCTCTTGTACCGTCTTTACTAGTTGCGGGTGTAAGTGCTTTTGATACTGATATTGCAGTAAGTCATACTGTAGGTTTTCCTGATAAGGATGGTCTAATTAGAATTGATAATGAGATTATTTACTATAAAGTAAAATCAGCAAATGGTTTTAGTGGATGTTCTAGAGCATTTAGTGGTATAACAAATATTATAGAAAATAATACATCCAATTATACCAAATCAGAACTTTCTCCCCACACAGCAGGTTCTCAGGTAGCAAACCTGTCATTGGTATTTTATGCTGAATTATTTAAAAAGTTTAAGGCACAATTTCTGCCTGGATTTGAGGAGAGACAATTTGTCCCTCAAGTTAAAATATCAAATGTTCTAGCAAGAGCAGTTGACTTTTATACAACAAAAGGAACAGATACTTCATTTAAACTTTTATTCAGAGCGCTCTATGGTCAAAATGTAGGTGTAATCAAACCTCAAGATTTTCTTCTTAGGCCATCTGATGATAGTTTCTTTAAGACAAAAAATATCCTAGCAGAAAAAGTTAGTGGTTCTGACCCACTAGAGTTAAATGGAAAAACTCTTTTCCAGGATACTGGTAATGTAGAACCAACCACTGCTGCAATTTTTGTTGTTGAGTATAGACCTGTTGATGGAAAAGACCTTTATGAGATTTCTCTAGACAGTTCTTCCTTCATCTACAAATTTAATACAACGAAGAAAACAAATATTTCAAAAACAGTTGCAACTAATTCTACAACTATTAATGTTGATTCAACTGTTGGATTCCCAAATAGTGGATTACTTAGGGTAACTAATGGAATTGCATTGTTTGATGTATCTTACACTGAAAGAACTAATACACAATTTTTAGGTTGTTCTGGAGTCGAGAGTGAAGTTCCATTTGGAACCGAAGTTATTGAAGCAAACTTTGCTTATGTTTACGATGACAATGATAACAAAGTAGAATTTAGACTAATTAATGTTGTTGGTGATATTAATGTTGAAGACACTTCAAATTTACTTCCAGGTGATAAAATTGCATTATCATCATTTGGTGCAGAATTAAGTGATAAATCTGAATTCAATAGTTGGATTTATAACAACGTAACTAATCATAGTATCAAATCTATTGTATCTGCAAATGCCCCAAATGGCAAGAGATATAGAATTGAATTTTTTGATAATATTAATTTTTTCCTTGAACAGGAAGTCACATTAAGACAAATAGAAATAGCAACAGATATCCCAATAGTTGCTACGGTTGAAAACCTCATTTCTAAAACAATTGTAGAGGTAGAATGTAACGGAAATCCTCTAGACAAAGACACGTTAACTACGTCTTTGATGACAGGAAAGAGTGATCAGAATCTAACACCATCAGTTTCTGATGTTCCGATTGCAATTCAGAACACATACATTGATGAAAATTATGAAAACTTCTTTGTCGCAGCATCTGGCCTTCCAAACTATACCCTATTCGCAAAAGAACAAGTCATCACCACTTCTACTCAAGTTAGTGTGGGTAATACTGATACGTTAGATACTGATAAGGTACACAAGTTTTACACAGGTGAAAAAATATTCTACACACCAAGTGCAAATTCTGGTATTGCTACTGGAATTTATCATGTAACTGCAGTTGGTGATAATAAAGATAGTAAGAAGATAAAAATATCTCTAAGTAAGAGTGATTTGTATTCTCAGAAATATTTGACATTTAGAGATATTTCTGGAGATAGTTTTGTAAAACTAGATTATGAGAATAGAGTGGTTGAAAACCAAAAACTATTCAAACAGTTTAACTATGTAAAGGGTGATGCGTCGTTAAGAGAAGTTGCTGATAGAACAACAAATAACAGACAGATTGGTCTACTAGCTAATGGTATTGAACTTTATTCTCCATCATTGTTTGATGAGAACATTTATTATGGAAAATTAGAAAATATTATTGTTACCAATCCTGGTACTGGATATGATGTAATCAATCCACCAGTACTTGAAATTAAAGATGTTTCTGGAACAGGTGCTTCTGGATATCTAAACATTACTGGTGGACTTTCTGATATTAGAATTGTTACTCCAGGAATTGGTTATCAGACAAAACCAAAGGTTACTCTCATTGGTGGTAATGGAACTGGTGCTGTTATTGAACCAAACTTAGTAAAATCACAAATCACTGCTGGTTTCCAGGGTGATGGTAGTGGTGTCAATCCTACTACTGATGTAATCACATTTATCAATAACCATAACTTTGATAATGGTGAGCAAGTTTCTTATATTACTAATGGTAATGCAGAACTACAACCATTCAAAGAAGATTCTGTATATTTTGTTGGGGTTGAAAGTCCAACTACTATTAAACTATATGATAAGGAAGTTGATGCGAATACAAAAACCAACCCAGTAAACATTGTTGGTATTAGTTCTGGTTTCCATGCATTCAGAACACTGGAAGCAAAAAATACTATTACTCAACTTTATGTTTTAAATTCTGGTTCTGGTTATTCTAATAAAATTGTTAAAGTTCCTTCACTCGTAGCATTTGATGGTTCTAACAATGGAACCAATACATGGGACCATTACATCTATGCAGAAAACCATCAACTAAAAAATAAGGATATTGTAAGATATAGTTCTACTGGTGATGTTATATCTGGTCTTTCAACATCTAAAGAGTATGTTGTTACTATAGTTGATAAGGATAAATTCAAACTATCTGATATTGGGGGAACTGATGAATTCTTTGATATAAACTTCCGTGAAAAGAGATATATCAATATTAATGGGATTGGAACAGGAGTTCATACATTCTCATATCCACCAATTCGTCTGCAAATAGAAACACTATCTGGTATTGGTGCGACATCTGTAATTGAACCAGTATTTGAACCGATTGTCCTGGGTTCCATTGATAGTGTATTCATAGAAGATTCTGGTGTTGGATATGGTGTCTCTGATGTTATTAACTTCCATAGAAGACCTGATGTTCAAATTAAAGATATTAAATCCGAAGCATTACTAAGACCTATTGTTGTTAATGGAGCAATCGTTGATATTCAGTTCTTAACTTTTGGTTCTGGATATGAAAAGGGAATTGACCTTAAAGTTAGTGGTGACGGAACATTTGCTGACCTTAGACCAGTAGTTGATGATAATGGAAGAGTTGTAGCAGTAAATATTGCAAATGGTGGAATAGGTTACAATCCAGACACAACTGAGATTCAGGTTACCAGAAGAGGTATAGATGCTAAGTTCTTGGCTGATGTGTTTGAATGGAAAATCAATCAGGCAGAAAAACACAAAGAACTATTAAAAACTCCTGATGAAGCACTTATCGTACCAAGTAAGGTAAAAGAGTTTGGTCTACACCCAGTTAACTTCTACACACCAAAACTTTTAAGACGAACATTAAAAGACCATATTGACGATTCAAATAGAGAAAAATTAGATAATAACCATTCACCTATTGTTGGATGGGCATATGATGGAAATCCAATCTATGGTCCTTATGGTTTAGTTGGTGCATCAATTCAAAAAATTAGGTCTAGTTATGCTAAACAAGTACAACCAAATCCAGCACTAAGACCATCCACATTCCCAGACGGATTCTTCCTAAACGATTTTTACTATGACAGAGCAATCGGAGACCTTGACGAATTTAACGGAAGATTCTGTAAAACTCCCGAATACCCTGAGGGAATTTATGCATACTTCACAACCATTGATAATAGTCTCATTGCGAAACCAGAGTATCCATATGTGGTTGGTGAGAACTTCAGAGACTTCGTAATTCCTAAAAATTATGAACCAAACTTTAATCAGACCATTGATATTACAAGTCTTAATTTAATTAGAAATACGTCACCATATTATCTAAATTCCGACACATCAACATATGACTTACTTTCCAAGTCAGATGAAAAGTATAAACAAGAATTTAGTGTCACCAAAACTCTGAACTCTGGAATTGGTTCTGTAAGTGTTTATTCAGCAGGAACAGGATACAAAGTTGGTGATAATGTTGTATTCAATAACTTTGGTACTGGAGGAACAGGTGCTTCCGCAGTTGTTTCTAGAATTAAAGGAAAAGACATCAATACTATTAAAGTTGGTATTTCCACTCATACTGGAGTAAAGTTATTCTCTAATGGAAATGGTATTGTTGGTTTTACTCAGAGTCCCCATGGTTACATTACTGGTGAAATAATTCAAATTAGTGCTGTATCTGATTCTATCCATGCAAATCTAGAGGGTTCAAGAACAATTTTTGTACCACAGAAAAATGTAAACCTTCTTTCTGATATTGATACATTAGCAGCAACTGGATTAACAACTTCAATTGTTGTAGGAGATATTAGTGGATTTAATGTTAATGATTTCATCAGAATCGGTGAAGAAGAAACTGCACAGATTGTTAGAATTCTTCCAGAGGAATCTGCATTTGTTGTAAATCGACTAACAAACAGTGGTATTCATACTGTAGGTATTTCCAGTATTACCCTACTACCAACAGAATTCAGATTTGGTCTTGCTAGTGTTAATAGACAGATTCCTCGCAATGATTTGTACTACTTTGACTCTAAATCATTCATTGGATTTGGTACTCAAATAAACAATTACACATTATCCGATGGAAATAATTTAGCAATTCCTGCTGGTGGAATTTTCATTCCAAATCATAAGTTCCAAACAGGACAAGCATTAAAGTATCATGTTGGATATGGTGGAACTTCTCTTATTGCAGGTGGTCAATCACTCGCAGATGGTTCTACTGTCTATGCAGTTAATCTTGGTATAAACTTCGTTGGATTATCAACTGCACCTAACGTAACTACACCTCTTGTCATTAGTGATAATGTAGTGGTTACTGGTGCTGCACATTCTCTTACTTCCTCTTTCTCTGATGTAAATTGTAAGGTTGAAGAGTTTAGTTTAGATGTTGTAACTCAAGATGCACATAAATTAAACTCATTAGAAAAAGTTCAATTTAATTTACTACCAAGATTAACTGATTCCTTCAATGTTAGGTATGACCCCGAACTAAGAAAACTAACTTCGGAAAAGATTGAATTTGATTCTTCCCAGTCTGGTGTGAATATTACTTCTAATGAAATTTCAATCCCAAATAATACTTTTGAGACTGGTGATAAGATTGTCTATTATGTTGGTTCTGGTACAACCATTGGTGGATTAGTTGATAATGAAACTTATTTTGTTATCAAAGAAAAACCAGATTTCATAAGATTATCTGATTTCTTTGTTAATGCAACTGCTGGTGTGGGAATTGCATTTACCTCGTTTGGAGTTGGAACACAATCTATTGCAAAAATTAACCCACCTCTTACTGGAACTCAGCAAAACCTTATTAAATTTGATTTATCCGATCCTAGTTTGGTTGGAATGGATTTGAGAATATTTAAAGATAGTAGTCTGTCGATTGATTTAGAAACATACAGATATAGAAGAAATTCTATTGAATCTGGTCTTCCTGGTGCAGAATTGATTATTGATTCATCTGAAGAATTTATTGGCAATACACTCTTCTATAATATTATTCCATTAGCACCAAATGTCATTGAAAAACGTCAATCTTCAGTAGACACTGAGGTTGTTGGAAACAATAAAATTATTCTGAAACCAAGTATCTTTAATCAGCAATATAACGTTGTTTCTATTGGTACTACTACATTTAAGTTCAATCTAAAGTCTAAACCAGAATTCTTTGATTATACCGCACAAACAGGTATTAGCACTATCTTCTATGATACGGATTCATTAACTACGGATGGACCTATCTCAAAAGTTAAAATCAACTTTGAGGGAAGAGGATACCACAAAATTCCTAAAATTGAGACTATCGATACAGTTGCTGGTTCTGATGCAGTTCTTAAGGCATCTTCGGATACGATTGGTAAAATTGACCTTATTGAAAGAGTTAAGGATGGATTTGATTACCCAACTGACCCAACACTAAGACCAGTATTGAGTGTTCCTTCAGTATGTCAAGTAAAAGGTATTGCAAGGATTGAATCTATTGGTATTACTACTGGTGGTAGAGGATATCATGTTGCTCCAACTTTAAAGGTAATTGGTAATAATGATATTGAACTTGAAGCAAAAATTCAAGGTGGTTCTATTACTAAGGTTTTAATTAATAAAAATACTAAAAACCTAGATGGACCTCTTAAGGTTGTTGCAACAAGAAACTCAAATGGATATGATATTGATGATATTGTTTATGACCCAAGTTTAAACAGAGTAACTCTTGAACTTGTAAACTCTGATTCTCAAATATATCCACTAAGTGGTGAATTCCCATTTGCAATTGGTGACCAAGTTTTTGTTGAAAATACAAGAATTTCTGACCCAGATACTAAAAATGGATATAATTCCGAAGATTATAATTATAGATTCTTCCCTGTAATTGGTATTAGCACTACCAACTTTACAGTCACTTATGACATGGATGGATTTGGTTCAAATCTTGGTGATTACAATACGGATATCAACTATGGTTATGTTATTAACCAGAAAGATATCGCAACATTTAAGATGAATATAGTTGATGATCTTGGATATTTCTCTGGTGAGAATGTAATTGGTTACAATTCTGCAAACCAACAAGTATTCACTGCCAAGGTTATGGAGAGTGGATGGAATAATGATATCAATCAGTTGAGATTGATTGATAGTGAGGGAGAGTTGCAACCTGGAGATTCACTATTAGGAACTAGGTCGAGACTCTTTGGTACAATTGAAAATATTTCTCAGTTTAATCTTGTATCTACCCTTGACACCACTAGAGACAAAATTAATGATTTTAAAGATAACGCAGGTTATTTGAATGATTACCAACAGAGAATCGCAGATAACGACTACTATCAAAAGTTCTCCTATTCACTTAAGTCTCAACTTTCTTACGATCAGTGGAGAGAATCTGTAAGGTCACTTGTTCATCCAGCAGGATTTAAAGAGTTCTCCGATTTGGATGTCATTTCCAATACATCCAGCACTGGTCAGAATATGAAGGTTGGTGTTGGTGACTCTTCTTTAAGTGTCCTCATCAATGTGGACAATGGTGGGTCCATGTACAGCAGATATAATTTCTCAATGGTTACTGAGGATGAACTTCTGCCCAATGGAACAATCGAAAGAATATTTTTCCCAGAGGGAGTAAACCTTAGACCATATATTCTAAATAAAACCAATAAAGTTTTAAAGATTGATAATATTAGTGACCAGTTTACTGGGTTTACAACTACGACTGGTGGTCAAATTGTTGGACTATCTACATTTGCATTAACAAATAAAGGAACCCCTCTATTCTATAGAGAATTTGATTCTTCTGTTGAGACAAACTTTAAAATCTCTGATGATAGATTCACTTTTGTTAATCATAATTTCCAATCTGGTCAAACATTAAGGTATAAGAGTAATGATGTTTTAAGAACACCTGTTGGAATAGCAGTTACAACAGTTGAAAATTCATTCTCATATCCAACCCCAACAAATACACTTGATTCACCATTTGATAGTTATGATTCTACTCTCAGAACATTCGATGAGAATTGATAGATAAATAAAAGAAAAAGTATCGTGTGCAATGGCGAAATTAGGGATAAACACTGGAACCACTCCAAATGATGGTACTGGTGACTCATTATTGAGTGGTGCTATAAAAGTTAATTCCAATTTTGACGAGATTTACTCCGCATTGGGTGATGGTTCTGTAATCACCAACTCCATCGACTTTGCGGTTGTTGCTGGTTACTCTACGGCATCGGGTATTGCTACTTATGCCGTAAATGCTGGTGTGGCAACATATGCTGATACGGCAGGAATAGCAACTAATGCTACTCTTGCTGCTACTGCAACATTTGCAACTAATGCTGGTATTGCTTCCGAAGCAACTTTTGCTAGTGGATTGAATAACACTCCAAACATCACTGTTGGTATTGTAACTGCAACGAGTTTTGAAGGAGCAGGTCAAGCAATATCAGGTATTGTCACTTATATTGTTGCTGGTGATAACATTGGCATTGACACGAATTTTGGTCAAGTTACTGTTAGCACCAATAAAGCAGATGATTTCCCATCTAAATGGGTTCAGTCAGGTGTAGGTATTCATACGTTTGCAAACGTTGGAATTAATACCAACAACCCTCTTGCTGATTTGCATCTACATGGTGCTTCAATGCAAGCAACGGATGGAAGTTCTATCAACTTAGATGATAATATTCCACTGAACTTAGGTTCTGCTGGTGCTTCTGACTCTACTGTATTTTTTGATGGTACGGACCTTATTCTTAAGTCTGGTTCAAAACTTACTATTAAGGGAGTAAATACTAAACTACTTGATGCTCCCAATGCTGAAGGTCCAATCCTTTATTATAACGGTGTAGAGAAACTTCAAATTCAACAACATGGAATTGATGTTGATGGTAAGGTAGAAATTTCTGGAGATATTGCTGCAGTTGGTGTCATAACTGCTAGTGCATTTACTGGTGATGGTGCTAACCTTACTGCTCTTCGTGCTGAGCAACTTCAGGGTGGACCTCTACCAGTCCTTGATGGACAAGCATTGACTGGAATTGCAACAATGCGTTCCAAGGTCTCTGTAGCAGCAACTGCATTAGGTGTAATTCACACTGGTGTTGGATTTACTACATTTGACGGGTTTAATACATATTCACTCTTGAAAGTTGGTGTTAGTACAGAAAACGTGAGAGTTAGATTGTATGCAGACATTACTTCAAGAAACAATGATACTGGTAGAGCACCTGGTGTAGCACACTCCACAGCAATTCATTTGATTTATGATGAACTTATTGGTGAAAATGCAGAATCATACAGTCCTCTTGGAGTTGCTGGTAAGAGACAAGTAGTTGCACCAGCAGTTACTGGTTTCAACATGGAAGATTCTAATAGAGATGGAAAAATCTTTGCAACCTTTGATAACTACAGTGGTGTTGCAACCGATGTCACTGCAATTCTAGAAATTGTACGACTAGAATTTTGATAATGATTAATAGTCAATAACGAGTAAAATAATATGAGAACAGTACCAGGCACTGGAGCACAGTTTACTCCAATCTTTAACTCTGACTATGGTGTAGAGTCCTTCGTTGTAGGGGCTGGTGGAACTGATTATGATCCGAATGACCCACCAAAAATAGAAGTTGATGAAACCAATCCACCTTTGCAAGAGGGTGTGTTTTTCCCTGTCATCAAAAGTGGAAAAATTGTAAGAATTGCTGTTCTCGAAAAAGGATTTGGATATTCACCACTAATTTTTGAAGGTGGTACAAGAGTTGGTATTGCAACTACGTCTTTCGTTGAAAGTTCTATACTTGTTAGAACTGGTGTAGGTTCTGATGTTTCTGTATCCGTTGCGAGTACGGATTCCCATGTAATTATGGCAGTTGAGGGTAGTAGTGGTTCTTCTATCCTAGAAAACGGTTTTAATAAGACTATTAATCAGGCAGGATATGCTGGTACATCTGCACCAGTTGTACCAGACGGTAGTAGTCTACAGAGTGTGTTCTATGGGTTTACACATCCATTTGAATCATATGCAACTAGTGGTTTAGGAACTGGTTCTAAGTACAATGTATTCATTGTTTATGACTCTGGTACTGGTAGTGCAATATCCACGTCTATCGTCCTAAGGGAGGGTGGTAATGGGTATGCGGTGGGTGATACCGTATCTATTGCGGGAACATATATGGGGGGAGCAACCCCACTAAATGACCTTACATTCACTGTGAGTGCTGTTGCAAATACAAGGATTGGGTCAGAGGCAAATGCTGTTTATTCGGACCTAGAAGCAACTACAATATCTGGAATAGGTCAGAGTGCTGTATTTGAAGTTGCAAGAGATGGTATTGGAGATATTGTTTCCATTAATGTAATTAATGGTGGTGTTGGTTATGCTATGACCAGCATACTTAAGATTTTAGGTACAGAAGTTGGTGGTGTAACTCCAGCAGATGATATCTTCCTTTCACCATCAACTCTTGGTGCAGATAAGTTACCAAGGACTTTATATGTCAGAAAGTTAGATAATAATAATTTCACTGTTTCTGGATTATCCACATCGGGAAGATTGGATATTACAGAAGTTGGTGAGGGTATACAATCACTTGAATATGCAGATTCTAATTCATCTAGTATTATTTCAATTGATAATATTGTTCAAAATTCTCTCTATAAGAGAGACCTTGTAGTAGGATTAGCGCAAACTGTTGGATATACAAGTAGTACTATTTTCTTAACTGGAATTAGTTCAATTACTGTTGCTGATACTATTCAAGTAGGTTCAGAATTCTTTAAGATTAACACCATTGGTCTTGGTGCTACAAATGAGTTTGGAGTAACAAGAGGATATCTTGGTAGTAGATCTGATTACCATGCCGTTGGAACGGCAGTAACTATCCATAGAGGTGACTATAACATTGTTGACGATAAGATTCACTTTACTACTCCACCATATGGAAAAATAGGACCACCAGGTCTAAAGGTTAGTTCTACATTTAGTGGAAGAGCATTTAGTAGAAGGTTTGATCCAGGAACTCCAAACGATAAGAATCTAATATTTGACGATTTATCTACACAATTTGTTGGTGCATCATCAACAGAATTCTTCCTGAAATCTAATGATGAAGATATTGTTGGTATCTATACCAACACTAACACAGTTCTTGCAAGTGGTGTTGATGTAAGTAATAACCCATTAGTATTCATAAACAATGTTCCTCAAATTTCTGGAACTGACTTTGTTGTTGATAATGCATCTGACAAAAATAGAATTAAATTTATCACGGGAACTCCCTCTGCTGGTAGAATTGTAAGAACTGGAATTACCAGTGGTATTGGATATGCACCACTAATTGGTGCTGGTGCTACTGTTTCTATCATTGGTGGTCAGATTACTGATATTCATCTCAGAGGTTTTGGTAGTGGATACAGGAACCAACCAGAAATCACAGTAGAGTCTTCCACTGGTGTGGGTGCTGCATTTACATGTACTGTTGGTGCTGGTGGAACACTGTCATCAATTAGTGTATTGTCTGCAGGCACTGGATATCCTGAACATCTTTATGCGGGTATCTCAACAGCAACTTATGATTCCTCTACAGGGTTACTAACAATTACATCTGTAGCTCATGGTCTAGATGATGGAGATAACGTTAAGATTCCAGTTGAGAGTATTGTATTTACCTGTTCACAAGATAGTCATGCAACCAATCATCCATATCCAAGAATAACTGACCCTGCTGCTAATAAGTGGTTACCCGTAACCAGAGTTGATGATGATAATATTCAAGTTAATGTTTCTCCATCACCATCTGGTCAACAATATGACCACACATTTGTAAGTGCTTCACCAAATGCATTGGTTATAGAAGTTGAGACTGTAAAAGTTAATATTGGAATACCATCAAATTATTTCTCAGTTCCCATGGTATATGCCTCTGGGCAGACTGGAAATGGTAGTGGAGCACTAGCAGATATTCAAGTCGGCAATAGTGGTGATATTATATCATTTGAAATTACTGACCCTGGTGAATATTATAGAGTTCAGGATGTTTTAACACCATCTACAGGTTCTAATGGTTTGGTAACTTCAACTTCTGGTACTTTCACAGAATTCTTAGTAGAAGTTGAGGATATTATTACTGATAAGTTTAGTGGTTTCTATCCTGGTCAATTTATTCAGTTTGATAACGTTGAGAGATTCTTTAATGGTACAAAGAAGAAATTTACTCTTACTGTCTCCCAAGGAGGAGAAAGTGAAATTTTAAGTCTCAAAGTAGACCCAACTAGTGATTTAGATTTAGCACAGAATATATTTGTGTATATTAATGATATTCTTCAAGCACCAAATCAAGCATATGATTTTGATGGTTCTAGAATCGTATTTACTGAAGCACCAAAACCAAATTCTAAGTGTACAATCCTCTACTATAGAGGTTCTGACTTAGATGTTGAGCAAGTTGATCCACCAAGAACTATCAAAGAGGGTGATATTGTTCAAATTGGTGATAATGCACTTGACCCAACTGATAGACCACAGTTTGAACGTATTGTTAAAAAGATTATTTCTTCAAACTCACTTGATACCTTTACATATGATAGCATTGGTATCAATACAGATACAACGTTTGAACGTCCTCTAAAATGGACTAAACAGACTCAAGATAAGATTATTAATGGTGTCTTGTATTCCAAGTCTAGACCAGACCTGAAGTCTCGTGTTGAACCGACAGCAAAGTTAATCAAAACACTTGGTACTGGTGCAAATGAAATTTACGTCGATAATGCATATCCATTATTTGTAGATGTTGATAAATTATCAGAAGATATCAACAATGTAAAAGTTGTTGATACTGGTGAAATTAGACCAGCAATCTCTTCAGCAACTGTTTCTGCAGCATCTACTGTTTCTGGAGTTTCAGTTATTGACGGAGGAACAGGATTCTATAGGACATCAAACCCTGTTGTTGCAATTTCTTCAGCAGTAATAAAGCAGAAAGACCCAATCTTTGGTTGGATTGGAATTTCAACTACTTCAGGTATATCAACAACTAATACTTACAATGATATTGTCATTGGAAAACCAATAGTAGCAGTTGGATCTAGTGGTGCCTTAGGAATTTCCACTAACGGTATTGAATGGGCAGAAGAATATATTGGTTTTGGTAATACGATTAACTTTAATTCTGTTGCAGTTGCAAATACTTCAACATATCTTATTGCAGGTGATAGTAATAAATTGGTTCTCAATACTGGAGTTGGAACTCAATTCAACAATCCATGGACAGAAATTAAACTTCTGAAAGAGGATATTGTTCTTGGTCTTCCAGACCCAGTAATTACCTTTAGTACATATAATGGCAATTTCACGTCAGTTTCTCACTCCGAATTCCATAATAGCAGTGTTGTTGTTGGTTCAAATAATGGTGTGTTTAGTGGTGTTGGTATAGGAACAACATCATTCTTTGAAAGGAGTCCTGGAACTTTTGCTAACTTTAATTCAGTTGCAAATAATGGTGGAGTGTATGTTGCTGTTGGTGATGGTGCAACGATTATCTACTCTACAGATGGTGGATTTATCTGGGCACAAATACCACCATTACCATCAACTAGAAACTTCCTAGATGTAATCTGGACAGGAACTCAGTTTGTATTAGTTGGTGAGAATGGAACTATATTCACTTCACCTGGTGGAATTGCGAATTGGAATAGGATTGTACCTAATATCACAGACCATCTACACAAAATCAAGTTTGAGTATGATGTATATGTCGCAATAAATCATGCGGGTGAACTTCTATTCTCTCTGGATCTTGTTTATTGGACAAAACGATATACAAATCAATTACAGGCAGTTAGTGATGTTGCCTTTATTCCTGCACCACCCCCTGCATTCTCAAGACCTGCAGGAATGGATATAATTAATGAAGATGGTAGATATATTCTTGTTGGTGCAGGTGGAACAATCATGTATGCAGACCCTGTTTATAACAGGGCAACTGCAACAGCAAATCTAGTTAATGGCACTATTGCTAGTGTTGATATTGTCAACCCTGGTTTTGGTTATTTGGCACCACCCCCAGTTATTATTGAATCTGGTTCTGTACTCCAAGAAGAAATTTTCTCAATTAAAGCAGAGGGTGACTTTGGTAATATTGTTGAAGTTGGTGTTGGAAATTCATTCATTGACTTCAAACTTAAGTCCGAAGAATATGACAATGCAACACTAGGTATTGGTTATTCTTCACTTAATGTATTTGGAATTACAAATTCTCAACTTCAAGTAGGTGATTACTTTGTAATTACAGATAGTAATACTGAAATTGGTGCTGGTCTCGGATTAACGGGAATCACAACTAGCACTGGTGGATTGAATAATTATGCTGAATCCGTTGTCGGTACTGCATTTACCACTTTAGATGGTGTGTATAGAGCCGAAAGAGTCAGTGCCCCTCATGCAGGAATCGTTACCGTAAGGTGTATGTTTGCCTTCCAGAATAATGCTGCTATTCAAGTTAATGTAAATAATAACACAAATGGAATTCATGGTAAATATTCTTGGGGTAGAATATTTGATTTCCAGAATAGAGCAACATTTGATCCAAAGCATTTCGTTGTTGATACAAGCAACGGTCTGGTTGGAATTTCAACCTCACCTGATGTCTTCAGAACAAGGGGTCTGAAGTAACTACAACATTTGTCCACTAAATAAAAGAAAAAGTATCCTAGTAAAATGCCTGCGATAATTACTGAACAATTTAGAGTGATGAACGCCGAAACCTTCGTCAATAGTTTGGTTTCGGTAGGTAACACTGCTAACACTTACTATACCTTTATTGGTCAACCAAATAGTCTGGATGTTCAGGCAGGTGGTTCCCCAGACTGGAACGATGGTCCTGCTCCAGTTGATGGATTTGAGGAAGAAAATTCCATTAAGGAAAGTATTCTTGCTATGAAGAAAGTGACCAAGCAAGATGTTAGAAGAATGATTAGGAAGGTGAACTGGGTTTCTGGTTCTACCTATGAGATGTATCGTCATGATTACAACATCTATAATGTTACCCCTGTAACAAATCAACCAAGTCTTTACTCAGCTAACTTCTACGTTATTAATGAGGACTTTAGAGTTTACATTTGCTTACAAAATGGTACTGACCCAGAAAACCCAAAGGGCAGACCATCATTTGACCAACCAACTTTTGTTGATTTAGAACCAAGACCAGCAGGCACCAGTGGTGATGGTTATATTTGGAAGTATCTATTCACTGTAAAACCATCAGAGATTGTGAAATTCGATTCTATCGAATTTATTCCCGTGCCAGAAAATTGGGGAACAACGGGAGAAAGCATCTCTACTAAAAATAATGCAATCGATGGTAAGGTAGAAATTATTACAATCACTAATAGAGGTATTGGATATCAACCAATCTCAAAGTCATTTACAAATATTCCTATTTTGGGTGACGGTGAAGGAGGAAAGGCAACTATTACTGTTGATTCATTTGGTAAAGTATCCGAGGTATTTGTTACTGATGGTGGAAGTGGTTATACAAAAGGCATTATTGAGTTTAAACCAGGTGCTCCTGGAATCCCATCAGAACTTTCTAACTCTGGTTCATTATCAACTTTCAATGTAATTATTCCACCAAAAGGTGGACATGGATCTGATATTTACAGAGAACTTGGTTCCTATAGAGTTCTGATATATTCCCGTTACTTAACTGATGAGTCAAACCCAGATATTATTCTAGGAAACGATTTTGCTAGAGTAGGAATTGTCAAAAATCCAATGATTCTTGGTAGTGACACAGAAAGACTTACAACTGGTGAAGTAAGTGCATTGAATTCTATGAAATTGTCTGGTGTTACTACACAGACTACATATCCAGTTGATTCAATTATTACACAAACCACTGGTTTAGGTGTAACTGCTATTGGATTTGTTGCTTCTTGGGATAATGTAACAGGTGTTCTCAAATACTACCAACCAGTTGGACTAGCAACTGAAGGTGTAAACTATAAAATTAATGACTTCTCATCATCAATTGCTGGTGGTGGATCATTTAGTATTAATTGTGGAAAAATTATTGGTCCAGCACTTAGTATTGACACAAACTTTACGGGTATTAGTACCGTAATAAATAATAGGACATATCAGTTGGGAAGCAACTTTGTGGCTGGAATTTCATCAGCAGAATACAACAAAAAATCTGGTGAAATCATCTATATTGATAATAGAAGGGCAATCCCCAGGTCCACAAGCCAAAAAGAAGATATTAAAATCGTATTGGAGTTCTAAAGTCAAATGCCACAGAATACTAATCTAAATGTATCTCCATATTTTGATGATTTTGACTCTAGCAAAAATTATCAAAGAGTTCTATTTAAACCTGCAACTCCATTACAGGCAAGAGAGTTAACCACTCTACAATCCATCCTACAGAATCAAATTGAAAAATTTGGACAGCACTTCTTTAAAGAAGGTTCTGTCGTAATTCCTGGTCAGGTTGCTTATGATTCACAATACACATCTGTTCAAATTGATGAATCTCACTTAGGCATACCAGTATCATTATACATTAGCAGTCTAATTGGTAAAACAATTAGAGGTGATACTAGTGGTGTAAAGGCAAAGATTGAAGGATTTATCACCAACGCAGAATCAGAAAGAGATAATTTTACACTATATCTTAAGTATCAGAGTTCAAGTAATAATGACTTTTTCACTGATAAGTTTTTAGATGGTGAAAATCTCGTAGCAGAAGAAGACATTTTTTATGGTGTTTCTGCTATTAGGGATGGATCTACATTTGCAACTACAATTATTCAAAACTCTACTGCGACTGGTTCTGCAGTAAAGATTGCCTCTGGTGTTTATTTTGTCAGAGGATTTTTTGTAGAGGTAAAACCACAAACAGTTATTTTAGACCAGTATTCAAATACTCCTTCATATAGAGTTGGACTTCTAGTTAATGAAGAATTAGCAGTTGCTTCAAATTCTTACGAAGATTTATTTGATAATGCACAGGGATTCTCTAATTTCTCTGCACCTGGTGCCGATAGACTAGAATTTGGTCTCACACTAATTAAAAAAGAAATTGATGACTTTAATGATGAAAATTTTGTAGAACTCTTAAGAGTTGAAGATGGAAAACTACAAAGTTTCGTAAAAGAAAGCAATTATAATCTCATCAGAGATGAGTTGGCAAGAAGAACTTATGATGAGTCTGGAGATTATTATGTAAGACCATTTTCACTATCTGTCAGAGAGTCACTAAATGACAGAATTGGTAATAATGGTATATTTAATGAGACTCAGGCAACCAAATCAGGAAATACACCTAATGATGATTTGGGTTCTTTACTTATATCTCCAGGTAAAGCAGTAGTTCGTGGATATTCAATAGAAACTATTGATACTACAATTATTGATTTTGATAAGACAAGAACTACAGATAAAGCAGAAAATCAAGCAATACCATTTAGTGTTGGTAGACAAATTTTTATTGATAACGTTAATGGTTCTGCTCCTGTTGGATTTGGAAGCACTTCCCATGTAGAACTTTATGATAGCAGAACATCAGTTAGTGGTGTGAAATCTGGTCAAAAGATTGGTATTGCGAGAATCTATGATTTAAAACTGAGAAATGCAGCATATGAGGATTCAAAAACTCAGTTTGAGGCATCATTGTATGATGTTCAAACATATACTGTATTACGTTTAAACACAACAGCAAATCTATCAAAATCAACGTACATTGAAGGTAATTCAAGTGGTGCCAGTGGATTTGTTGTAGAAGATGTTGTTGCATCAAACTTGGTAAAACTGTATCAAGTTTCTGGAACATTTAAGAAAGAAGAGTCATTATCATTCGATGGTATTCCAGATGGTAGAATTATTACGAATATTCGTGACTTCTCATTAGCAGATGTTCATCAGATTGCTGCGGATAATTACAGTGTTGGTCTTGGCACATTTACGGCAGACCCAATTCTTTCCCAGTCAACAATACTGACAGAACCTGGTGCTCAGTTTACTATTAGTGCGGGGTCTGTTGGTGTAAGTACTGTAACTAGTTCTGCCCAAACACCATTTGTAGGAATTCAAACTGGTGATATTGTAAGTTATACAAAGCAAGGTTTTACAATTCCAACTTTCAATAAAGTTATTGAAGTAACTAATAGTCAATTAAAACTTGCAGTTACCCCTAATATAGCAAATCAAGTTGATGGTGATTTACCAACAGTTGGTATTACTGCTAATGATTTTAAGAAAGTATCTCTGGAAGTTCTTAATACTTCAAATGCTTTCCTATATGCTGAATTAAACAATAAGAATGTAGAAAGTTTAGATTTAAGCACATCATCAATCATTATTAGAAAATCATATAATGTCACTGTTGCGTCGAATGCTTTCTCGGCAACTTTGGAGTCGGATATTGATTTAACACTAGAACCATTTGATGAAGAAGACTATAGTCTCGCATATGTTGGTGGTGATATTGAACCACTCAACAGTCAAAAAGTATCTGTATCTGGAAGAACCATTGGTTTAACAAACCTAGTTCAGAATGGATCTGCAATTCTTACAGTAACATTTAAAAAGGTAAATGCTACTGAAAAAGCAAAAATATACAACAGATGCGAAAGTTTAGTTATTAATGGTTCAACAAAAACTTCATCTGGTATTGGAAGAACCACACTTGATGATGGACTAGTCAATAGTTCATACTATGGATTAAGAGTACAAGATAAAGATATTTCACTGAATGTCCCTGATGTTATTAACGTCATGGGAATTTATGAGTCATCAACAATAGCTGACCCCACACTTCCTAGAATTCACTTTAGTGCTTTAAATTCTAGCATTGCAAACCTAATTAGAGGTGAACGAGTAATTGGTTCTACTACTGGAGCAGTTGCTGCATTTGTACAGTCTGATGGTAACAATGTTGTAGAGATTGTTTATCTGAATGAAAATAGATTCTCTATAAATGAAGAAGTTACATTCCAAGAGACCAATATAGTTGGTACTGTCAATGCTGTTGATGTTGGTGATAAGAACATAAAAGAGAACTTTATTCTCGACAATGGTCAAAGACCAGAACTTTATGATTATGCTAGACTTATTAGAAAGTCTTCTGCATCTGCACCAAGCAGAAAGATTAGAGTAATCTACAATTCATATTCAATTGAACCTTCTTCTGAAGGAGATTTTGTATCTGTAGATTCTTATGGAAGAGATAGGTATAGTGAAGATATTGCTACTATACAAGGTGTCAGAAACTCTGACATGATTGATTTAAGACCAAGAGTATCTTCATTTGATGTATCAACTGCAGATAGGTCTCCATTTGAGTTTAATGCAAGACTATTTGAACTCAATTCAAACTCATCAAATTCAATTGTAGCAAAAGATAGAACAATTAATCTTTCCTACAATTATTATCTACCCAGAATTGATAAGTTATTCCTGACTAAGGAAGGGACATTTACTATCAACAATGGTGTCCCATCATTGGCACCAAAGGCACCAAACCAACTAGATTCTGCGTTAGAAGTAGCAACAATCTACTATCCAGCATACTTGTATAATGTTAAAGATGTAAGAGTTTCATTATCAACTCATAAGAGATATACCATGAAGGATATCTCTAGACTTGAAGATAGACTATCTAACGTTGAATATTACAGTTCATTGTCACTCCTTGAGACAGATACTAAGAACCTTACAATTAGAGACCCACAGACTGGACTTGATAGATTTAAGTCAGGTTTCTTTGTAGACAACTTTAAGTCTTATGATGGTGGTGACCTATCAAACCCAGTTTACAGAGCATCTGTAGATACTGCTTATGGTTACTTGAGACCACAACACTACACAACTTCTGTAGACTTGGTTGTTGGTTCTGAAGCAGTCATTGGTATTGGAACAACATCTAATCCTGATGTTGATTTAAGATTTGCTACTGACTTGGGCAATAGTAACGTCAAGAGAATAAATGACGTAGTTACTCTAGATTATACTGACAAAATCTACGTTGAAAATAAATTTGCTACAAGAGTTGAGAATGTTAACCCATTCAACACACCAAGTTGGATTGGTAGCATTGAACTCAATCCATCCACAGATACTTGGGTAGAGACAAGAAGAACTGAAAGAACCGATGATGTTGAGGGCAACTTTGAAGCATCAATGCTTGCTGTTGGTGCAGATACAAATACTGGTCTTTCCCCTGTCAATTGGAATGTATGGGAAACTAACTGGGTTGGTGTCAGTAACGTAGAAGGACCTGTCATTACTGAGGTTCAAAATGGTTCCAGAGTCGTCAATACAAGCACTACCAATGACTGGTGGAGTAGAACTACTACAACTACTTGGGAGGATTCATTTACTCAGTTTAGAAATAGAACTACCACCACAACAACCCAACAGTCTAGACAGGGAATTCAGTTTGGTGTAACTGAGAGATTCGACAGTGTTAATCTAGGTGACAGACTTGTTTCTAGAGTTCTTATTACCTTGATGAGGTCCAGAAACGTTGAGGCAGTTGCTAGAAGACTAAAACCATCTACTAGATTCTACACATTCTTCGATAATACTGATGTAACCACATTTATGGTTCCAAAATTAATCGAAATCAGAATGACAAGTGGAACTTTCCAAGAAGGTGAAACTGTTACTGGATTCGTCCCTGTTTCTGGAACAAATAGATCTATTACTTTCCGTCTTGCACAGCAAAATCACAAGTATGGTCCATATAATACTCCAACTGAAACGTTTAAAGAGAACCCATACAACCCAAATAGCACTCTATCTTCATCTTATTCATCAACTACCACTGTTCTTAACGTTGATACTGCAAGTCTTGAGAATCAGGCAGATTCAAGATTCTTTGGTTCTATCGTAAAGGATATGCAACTTGTTGGTTCTTCTAGCAATGCAGTTGCAACTGTTTCTGATATCAGATTAATTTCTGATTCTGCAGGAACACTTATTGCATCTTTCTTCATCCCAGACCCAACAATTCCATCAAACCCAACGTTTGAAACTGGAACTAAAACTCTTAAGGTTACTACCAGTCCAACAAATACTGAGATTGTTGGTATCTCTGATAGCATGGCAGAGTCTAACTTCACTGCTAGTGGAAACATTGACAATGTTGAAAATACCACTCTGAGAATTAGAAATGCTGAAGTTGAAAGAATCATTAGAAATGAGAACAGAACCCTAACCGAAACAGAGACAGCAACGGTTGCTAATACAATCACTAGAAATAGACTTCAAACTTCTAGAGTAAGAACTAGATGGATTGACCCACTTGCTCAAACATTCCAAGTTCTTGATAACAATGGAGTGTTTATTACTAAGTGTGAAATATACTTCCAGTCAATTGACCCAGGAAGCATTCCAATTACATTGGAAATCAGAACTTCTGAACTTGGTCAACCAACACAGGAAATTTTACCCTTTGGTGAGATTAGTCTCGATCCAAGTCAAGTTAATGTGTCTAATGATGCTTCTGTACCAACAACATTTACTTTCCCTGCACCAGTATTCTTAGAAGGTGGCAATGATTATGCCCTAGTTCTGATTTCAAACTCTAATGAGTATAATGTTTGGATTTCTAGAATGACTGAGGTTGATGTTTCAACCAGCAACAAACCAGAAGCAGAGAAGATTATCGTTTCTCAGCAACCTTCACTTGGTTCACTATTCAAGTCACAAAATGGTGCAACATGGGAACCATCACAACTTGAAGACCTTAAATTCAATCTTTATAGAGCAGAATTTACTTCACAAACTGGAAGTTTCCGTTTCTACAACCCAGATTTGGGTGTAGGTAATAGACAGATTGCTTCATTGAGACCAAATCCAATCGTTTCATACTCCAAAGAAGTACTGGTTGGTATGTCTGGAAGTTTGACATCTAATGATGTAACCAATTTGATTCCTGGAACAAGCATATTCCAAGCAAACTATCCAAACTTCTCTGCAAAACTTAAGAGTATTGTTGGAACTATTGGTATTGGAAGTGAACTTTCAGTAACCAACTCTGGTATTGGTTATACAGCAAATGCAACATACAATCTTGCTCCACTAACAACGATTAATGGTAGAGGATTTGGTGGTAAAGTAAATCTCACAGTTGAAAACGGTGTTGCTGTTGCAGCAACAGTAGCAATTGGTGGAACTGGATATGCAAAGGGAGACACCCTAACAGTTGATGCACAATATACTGGAAACTTTGGACAAAATCTAATTCTTTCTATACCAAATGATGTTGGTGTTATCACAGCATTTAATTCAATCATTGTTGACCAAGTACAAGATGAACTTAATGATTCTGGTATCGGAAATGAAATCTCCTATGTAAATCCTTCAAACGGTATCTCTACCATTACTAATGGATATGTGAATTATACTGAGACACTATCTGATGGTCTTCACTTCAAGGTTAATCATAATAATCATGGTATGTATGACATTTCCAACAAAGTTACTCTGTATGGAATTGAACCAGATGTTTCTCCAGAAAAACTAGGTACTGACTATAATCAGTCATCTACTGGTGCAATTCAACTTTCTAACGTTGGAATCTTCACTTCGTTTGAAAATCTACCAGTTACTGTTGATAATCCAGGTTTCATTAAAATCAATCATGAAATTATCAAGTATACCTCAGTAGATACTACACTTAAACAGTTGAGTGGTATCACAAGAGCAATTGATGAACCACCTATTGGTGATGTTTATCCTATGGTTGTAGTTAGTTTGCATCCAGCAGGTTCACCAGTATTCAAGTATGAATTTAATGGTGTATCTTTGAGAAGAATTAATAGAACTCACTCGTTTAGTTCAGTCGATTCTTCCAAGTATCCAATAGAGATGGATAATTATCATATTAAGATTATTACAAATGAAAATGGTAAGGATAGACTATTTGGTCCACCAAAACTACACTTTAATGAGTCTAAGACTGGTGGAACATATGATATGAATATTTCTGCATCAGGATCGAATACTCTTGGTGGTCCAAAAGCAACACAAAATATTCAATTCGATAGCATCAGACCAAACATACAAAGACTTCTTCCCGAATCTACTATAATTGATGCAAAAATCAGAACAGTCAGTGGTACTAGTGTTGATGGAGGTGAAACTCCATTCCGTAGCAGTGGATTTGAATCAATTTCCTTGAATTCAAATAATCTATTCAATTCCCCAAGAATTATTGCTTCTAGGGTGAATGAAGTTGAGCATCTACAAAGTGCTAATGGATTCAAGTCATTTGAAATGGAAATAAACCTATCAACAACTGATACTAAGGTTTCTCCAGTAATTGACTTGGATAGAGTCAATGTTATGACAACTATGAATAGAATTGATAAACCAATTGATAACATCGTTGCAGATAAGAGAGTCAATAGTCTTTTTGATGATCCACACTCTGCAATCTATGTTTCTAGAGTTATTAGACTCGCAAAAGGTTCTACTGGACTTAAGGTTTATTTCGATGCTTACAGAGATGCATCTAACGAAATCATTGTTATGTACAGACTCCTGAGACCTGATACTCCAGATAATCAAGAGTTGTTTGAATTCATGCCTGGTTTTAATAATATTGACAGTAATGGAAACATTATTGATCCGAAAAATAATGATGGAATGCCAGATACTTTCGTAATTCCTTCTTCGTCACCTTCTGACCTGATGTCTTACGAATACACTTCTAAAGAAGTTCCACTATTCGATGGATTCCAAATAAAAATTATTATGACAGGAACAAATTGTTCGTATGTTCCAAAAATTAAGGACTTGAGGGTAATTGCAACTATATGATTAAACCAATTAAAGATAATAATGGTCTTGTCAGAGATGAGAAGACCAATGCAGTTATTAATGTTGATAATGTAGAGTTTGATGCTTACATGGCAGAAAAAAAGAGATTGACTTCTGAAAAGAAAGATATTGATAATATGAAGAAGGACATTGATGAAATCAAAGATGCTCTTCACCTTATACTTAACAAGCTAAATACATAAAAGAACTTTTGCTATGGCAGCAAAGATAATCAACCTAGTTGTAGAGCAAAATGCTGATTTTCAGGCAACGATTACCATTTCAAATGATAATGGTACGAAGTTAAACCTGACTAACTACACTGCGGCATGTTCAATTAAGAAAAGCCCCCTTTCCAGTACAAATACTGGAACTATGTCCGTATCATTCGTTGACAGAATTAACGGAAAAATTATGCTGTCTATGGATTCTAACGCAACTGCATTACTTCCTGGGGGAAGACATGTTTATGATGTAATTATTACTTCACCAACCAATTTTGTCACAAGAGTTATTCAAGGAAGTCTTCTTGTTAGCCCAGGAGTTACCTGATGACTAATAATTATGATGTTACAATAACTTCTCCTGATTTAACAGTAAATGTTGATGATAGTGGTGCTTTTAGTGCTTCTATAAACTATGAAGCAGCATCAAAAAGTATTCAGCATACTAATTTAATACTTGATAATTTTTCTTCTGGATTTGACGGAACTACAACAACATTTCCTTTAACGGTTAATGGTGTTGCATACTCACCGTCAAATGAGCAGCAACTAATTATTCAAGTTAATGGTGTTGTTTTACGACCAGCTATTGATTATACAATTTCTGGTTCAACTATAACATTTGTTGTTGCACCTAGTGGTGGACAAACATTTTCTGGTGTTGCATTACAAACAATTGCAGATTTAACCAGAACTATTGTTTTTCACATTGATAATGGTTCTAATGATATTTCATTAGGAAGTAAAGGTGTACTTACACTTGATGTTGCTGGAACAATTGAAGAGTGGAGAGTTTTATCAGATCAAACAGGTACTATTGCTGTAGATATTGAAAAATCCACTTTTACCGACTATCCGAATAATTTTTCATCTATAGTTGGTAGTGAATTTCCTGTTCTTCTCAACGAGAATAAGCACAAAGATGATGATTTAACAACATGGACAAAAAACCTTGCTCTGGGTGATGTACTCAAATTTGTGGTTCTCTCATGCACTGGAATACAGAAGTGTTCGGTATTTTTGAAGTTGAGACTATAGTATCACTTATTAATCATTATAAATAAATCTAGAAAGCATTCCAATAAACGTAAGATAGGAGACTTTATCAATGGCACTTTTAGTACCAGATTGTGGTGAACTTCAATCCCTAAGGTATCTTGTAAACAGCAATCATAGAATTCCTAGGAATCTGATTCTCAAGCTGTACTCTAGTTCAACGACACCTGCGGAAGGAGATGTTCCTTCACAAACAACTTATTATGAACCCTATGACGCATCGGGTTCTCTCGGGTATGGTGTTTCACCATCCAACGGATATCCTGGTGTAATTAATAACAGATTCGATCAGGATTATTCCAGACAGTTCGGCATCCTCCTTAATGGTAATCTTTGGAATGTAAGAACGATTACCACGGCAATTGCAACTCCTACTGGTTCAGGCACGGTTAACGAATATACAATTACTGTTGATAGCACAACTAATATTGCTGTCGGTCACTATGTAAGTGGTGGTGGTGTTGGTTCCAACGCAACCGTT
>CEPW01012675.1_pt1 | contig 31133 bp, 29 predicted proteins | sample 356211 | NCBI WGS metagenome assembly CEPW01 (sample SAMEA2620021, study PRJEB7988) | marine metagenome | biome: marine biome (ENVO:00000447); feature: deep chlorophyll maximum layer (ENVO:xxxxxxxx); material: "saline water (ENVO:00002010), including plankton (ENVO:xxxxxxxx)" | depth 25 m
CCTCTTTGTGATGTCTAATGTGTACAACCCACAAGAAATAGAGTCACGTTGGCAACAACGTTGGCTTGAAGAGGGAACTTACGAGGTGGATAACGACGATCCGCGCCCTCCTTACTATGTGTTGTCCATGTACCCGTATCCAAGCGGACCGGCACACATGGGGCATGTCCGCAATTACACCATGGGAGATCTTCTCGTTCGCTATCGCACAATGCAGGGCGATGGCGTTCTATCACCCATTGGATTCGACTCTTTTGGATTACCGGCCGAAAACGCTGCGATAAAAACAGGAACACATCCACGCGAACACACAGATAAAAATATCGAAGCTTTGTCTGCATCTCTTCGCCGTATTGGTGCAGCATATGACTGGCGACGAGTAGTACGTAGTCATGACCCGGAATACATGAAATGGACACAGTGGATTTTTCTAAAATTCTATGAAGCCGGACTTGTTTACCGAGGAGAAGCACCTGTTAATTGGTGCTCCGGATGTCAAACAGTTCTAGCTAACGAACAAGTCCTTCCTGATGGGACTTGTGAACGTTCCGGCGATCTGGTGGAACAACGAAACATGGAGCAATGGTTTTACCGAATCACTGCCTACGCTCAAGAACTTTTAGATGACATGGAGACTGTTGATTGGCCAAACAAAGTCAAAGTAATGCAGAACAATTGGATTGGCCGCTCAGAAGGAGTCGAATTCGGTTTACCAATAGCCGACGAAGACGGACAACCTCGTAGCGACACTGAACCACTAGCTGTGTTTACGACACGTCCAGACACCGGCTTTGGTATGACATTTGCTGTTCTTTCACCAGAACATCCCCGGGTCGACGAACTCACCACAGACGAAAACAGAGAATCGGTGCAAGAATTCTGTAAATCAGTTGCAGAACTTTCCGACATCGACCGCCTTTCCACCGAAGGCACTTTAGACAAACGCGGTATCGCCACTGGCGGGAAAGTAATTAATCCTTTCACTGGTAAAGCAATCCCCGTCTTCTTAGCAGACTATGTACTCATGACTTATGGAACAGGCGCCATCATGGCGGTACCTGGACAAGATCAAAGAGACTGGGACTTCGCTAAAGCACACAATTGTGAAATCCTACGCACCGTAGAACCCCCAGAAGATTTTGATGGAGAAGCCTTTGTTGATGACGGACCAGCGATCAACAGTGAGTTCCTTAATGGAATGTACGTAGCTGAAGCAAAAGAAAAAGCAACGCAATGGATTCAAGAACAACAACTAGGACACGCAAAAGTGAACTACCGGCTACGCGACTGGCTTTTGTCCCGCCAGCGTTACTGGGGTTGTCCAATACCAATTGTGTATTGCGAGAACTGTGGAGAACAACCGGTACCAGTAGAAGAGTTGCCGGTAAACCTTCCAGATGACGTTGAGTTCATGCCAACTGGAAGATCGCCGCTTACCACCCACGAAGAGTTCTTAACTGCCATCTGCCCAAATTGTGGAGGGGAAGCAAGACGGGAAACAGACACTATGGACACATTTGTTGACTCGTCTTGGTACTTTCTCCGTTTCGCAGATTCAAACAACAAACAAGATCCATTCGACATAGAAGCTATAGAACGATGGTTGCCAGTCGATCAATACATCGGAGGAGTAGAACACGCCATCCTGCACCTGATGTACGCACGGTTTTTTACAAAAGCGTTAGCTGATCTTGGAGTAGCACCCAAAAATCTTCGAGAACCATTCAGCCGTCTCTTCACACAAGGCATGATTCGTCTTGGCGGAACAAAAATGTCTAAATCTAAAGGAAACCTTGTCGCCCCTGAAGAAATCTTGGATTATCAGGGAGCCGATGCATTAAGGCTTGCTCACCTCCAAGTCAAACCTCCACAAGAAGATGTTGATTGGGAAGATCTTGGAATAGATGGATGCTCTAAGTTCATTGGCCGTATCTGGCGATTGGCTCTATCAACTAAAGACCTCCCAGGGGAACGCCGAGAAGGAACCCCCTTAACCGCAGACCTAGAAATCGAGAAAGTTACCCATCGTTTAATAAATCGAATCACCAACGAATATGACCGCTGGTCATACAACACTGCGATCGCCGGATTTATGGAATTCACTAACACTCTTTACCGATGGATCCAATCAGAAGAAGGCGCACATGGCCCAATATTAGAAGAAGCAGTAGATGCCCTTCTCCTTGTCATGGCTCCAGCTGCCCCGCATGTTTGCGCAGAATTATGGGAACGGCGCAATGGGGGGCATATCCATTTAGAAAAATGGCCAGTAGCAGATCCTGAAAAACTTAAAGAAGAAACCATCACTATGATTATTCAAATAAACGGAAAAGTTAAAGAACGACTCGAAGTTTCCGCGGACATACAAGAAGAAGAAGCTGAAACTCTTGCCTTGCAATCATCAAAAATAGTTTCTGAACTCGGCGGTAATCAACCGAAGAAAGTTATTGTGCGGGCACCTAAATTAGTTAACTTCGTAATCTAGAAACTACTGATCACGTAAGAAACGCTCTAACTCTTCAGCTAAATCGTCACCCGAAGGAAGTTGGATCCGACTGTCATGCAGATTGTCGTAAGCCTCTTCTAACTTCTCCAACATGGTCACGTGTTCGGGGTTCTGAACAATCAAATCATCTAAACGTGATCGCGTCGCTAAGGACTTTTCGACTAACGAACCTAAACCTATGTCGATTCCAGTCATTTGAGTGAAGCCTTCAAGAAGTGCCATAGTGGCTGGAGGAAACCCTGAGGCAGAAAGATAATGCGGAACCTGAGCCCAAATACCAATCGCTGGAATACCTGCCGCGGCTGAAGCCACTTCAATGCTGGCCTGAATTCCAGCAGGTATCTCCAAAGAGGCAGTAACAAAATCAAGTTTCTCAATAAGCTCAGGAGTGCTTGCAGTGCAGGCAAGTCGTGTAGAACGAGTGTGAGGAACTGCGGCCGGATAGGAACCAAGACCTACAACAAGTCCCACATGTAAATCTAAGGCCAGCTTTACCACTGACTGAGCAAAATGCTTCCATTCATGATCAGGTTCCGGTCCATGCAAAAGCAAGAGAGGCCGCTGGTTTTCTTGCTCGAGGAGATGCAATTCTATTGCTGGCCAATCCAGCCGTTGAACCACTCCATCAACAAGCCTCATAGTAGGTCGACGAGCACGATGATCTAGCAAACGATCGGTATTGAATCTTGCGACTAGCTTCATTTCAGAAACTTTCCTGATTTGCTGAATGGCTGAACGAGTCACTCCAGCTGCTTCCACCCATCCATCAAGTGCAAGAACTAAAACAGGGGATTCTAAATCTAGATCCTCCAAGATTTCAAATATTTCAGGTTCCGAAGTATTCATCCCATACCACTTATTGTTTCTGCTGCTAAATCTGCAAGAACTATGACTCTATTACCAAACGCATCAATAGCAGCGTCATCTATTTGCCCCATCACTCCAGCGGCATAACGTGTGTAAACGCCTTCAACGATGCAAGCCATCCTCCAGAAATTAAAAGCAACATAGAAATCTAAATGCTCTAAATTTCGGTCACTGTATTCACCATAGATTTGACGAATTTCTTCTGCATTGAGAAAACCCTCAGTAGTGCTAGCTAATTCTGAAGATCCATCCACTTGAGAAGAAATGGATGAAATCATTCCGGCCAAGTCTGCTAAAGCATCACCTAAAGTGCAGAGTTCCCAATCAAGAACGGCAGCTACAGGTCCGTCAACACTCATCATGCAATTATCTAGCCGGTAATCTCCATGAACAATACTCACTCCTTGCTGTTCAGGAATACGGGCAGCCAAGAGTTCATGCACATTTAAGATTTGAGGAATCTCGCGAGTGGTTCCATCAACAAACTGTTTGCGCCACCGTTTCAATTGACGTTCTATATAGCCCTCACGTCGGGCTAAGTCACCGAGACCGACCGCGTCTACATCCACCGCATGAATATCAGCCAAGGTTTTAACGAGGGAATGACCCATTTTTTTACGAGTATCAACCGACAGATTTTCAGCTTCCTCACGCGTGCGCAAAATAACTCCAGGAACAAAATCCATAACATAAAACGGGGCATCATTCACTTCAGAGTCTTCACATAAACCAATAATTCCAGGCACCGGAACGTCGCTATCGGCAAGGGCGCTAATGATCCTATGTTCACGCGACATGTCATGAGCGGTGGCTAACACATGACCTAAAGGGGGACGCCTTAGAACCCATTTTTGGGAAGACTCATCATTTACGACATAAGTCAAGTTTGAGTGTCCGCCAGCAATCGGAGTAAAGGAAAGATCACCTGTCACACCACTGGTATTTTCATCAAACCAGCGCTGAAGATTAGAAGCGTTAATGCCAGAAATATCAGCCATAGAATCAAAGGTAGTGCAGAGAACAACACAACTCCCTACCCTGATGACAACAAACGCTTTTTGAAGGAGAGCAATGGACGTAACCGATGCAACATTTGAAGCCGAAGTTATTAATCGATCGGCAGAAACCCCTGTCGTTGTTGATCTTTGGGCTCCATGGTGCGGGCCATGTAAGCAATTAGGGCCAATACTCGAAAAGGTAATTGGGGAAACTCAAGGAAAAGTAGTGCTGGCAAAAGTAAACGTAGATGAAAATCCTGGCATCGCTCAAGCTTTTCAAGCACAATCGATTCCTGCAGTGCACGCCATTGTCGATGGAAGACCTGTGGATTCATTTATCGGCGCACAGGGTGAAGAGGCGGTACGAGAATTTGTTAACAAACTCTGCGGTGAAGAAATACAAGAACCAGTAGATCCACGAATAGCGGCAGGAGATGAGGGCTCACTCCGATCGCTCCTTGACGAAGAGTCAGACAACCTAGAAGGTGTATTAGCTCTGGCGTCTCTTTTGATTGAACGAGACCAGGAAGGGAACCGAGAAGAGGCTTTACAGTTACTTGAACGAGTGCCTCAGACTCCTGAAGTCCGACACCTAGCGGCATTAGCAAGAGCCGAAGTGGTGGAAGATGTTAACGCCAGGTTAGAGGAACTGCTTTTACAGGCGAAAGAAGATGATGAAGCAAGACAAGCCTTCGTGGATCTTCTTGAAGTGATAGGCCCTGATAGTCCCCAAGCTACAGAATGGCGTCGAAGGTTAGCTTCAACGCTTTACTAATCTCAAATATTTATGATCCTTCAACTCGGCAAAGAGAACACCTTTGATATAACGCATCGAGCATTAGTCATGGGGATCCTTAACCGGACACCAGACTCCTTTTACGATCGCGGAAAATACTGGTCGTTTGACGATTTTCTTCGGTTAGCAGAAGACCACGTAAATAAGGGTGCAGATTTTCTCGACGTTGGTGGTGTTAAAGCAGGGCCTGGACCAGAAGTAACTGAAGCAGAAGAATTAGAGCGCACAATACCTGGAGTTGAGGCTCTAGCAGCAAGGTTTGATTTACCAATATCCATAGACACATGGAGAGGTTCAGTCGCAGCAGCAGCTTTTGACGCAGGTGCATGCATTGGAAACGACATCAGCGGATTTTCCGACCCAACTTTTTTAAAAGCCTGTGTGGATCATGAAGCATCGGTAGTAGCGACGCATGTTCGAATTGGCCCACGAATACCAGATCCAAATCCGATCTATGAAAACCTTAAGAAAGAGGTAAAAGATTTTCTTTCAATGCGGGCAAACTGGGCACTTGAAGCGGGAGTACCCAAAGAACGTATCATGATTGATGCGGGATTGGACCTTGGTAAAACTCCTGCGATGTCAGCAGAGCTACTTCGGAACTCAGACGATCTTTCTACACTCGGTTACCCAGTTTTTCTGTCTGCATCAAATAAAGGGTTTCTTGGTGAGTTAAGTGGAGCGGACATTAATAGTCGCAGAGAGTCCTCTCTCGCTGCGCATGCGTTAGGCATACTCCTTGGGTGCAGAATTCTAAGAGCGCACGATGTCCAAGGTTCGCGTAAGATCTCAGATGTGATGGCAGCAATTCTTGAACAGGGATCTGGAGAATAAGTTTGTGGGTATTGAGAAAGTCATACTCGTAGCTGGTGATGATTCGCTGTTGATAGCAGAAACAGTTAGTTCTTGCATAGATAAAGCCATCGGAAACCAAGACCGTTCTTTAGTACTCGAAGAATTAGATGAAAATAACTATCGAACTGAAAAAAGTTCAGAATTCTCCGCAGGGTCACTTGTTGACGCAGCCCAGACACCCCCGTTCTTAACAGAGAGTCGCGTGGTGGTAGGTCGACACATCGGACGCTTTGGCACGAAAGAACAAATTGAACCACTTCTTGAATATTTGAACTCTCCGTTATCGACGACCACACTCATCCTGGTGTGGGAGAAAGGTGTAGAACCAACGCAACAACGACTTCCTTCTCTACCAAAGTCACTTGCGGAAGCCGTTGAGGGTGCAGGGGGAAGAATTATCTCATCAACAGTCGGGAGAGGAAGAGAAGCAGATCAGTGGCTTGAGCAAAGACTCAGTTCCTCCGATATTGAAATTGACAGAAAAGCGCAAGCAGCGATTATTAATCGGCTTGGACAAGACCGGACACGAGCAATTGCGTTACTGACGCTACTGGAAACGGTGTTTGGTTCAGGAGCACGACTAACCATTAACGATGTGGCTCCTTATTTAGGGGAAGAAGGTGACGTCGCACCATGGGATCTAACAGACGCGATAGACCGAGGAAACATCGTGAAAGCATTAGAGAGTCTTCGTCGTTTACAAGGGGCAGGTGGACGACATCCACTGGCGATACTTAGCATGCTCCATAATCATTACGGACAGTTATTGAAGTTAGATGGTTTGGAAGTAACTAGCGAGCAGCAAGTAAGTGACACATTGGGAGTAAAAGGATTCCCTGCCAAGAAAATACTCCAACGAAGCCAAAGCTTTCCATCAGAAAGTATAAAAAGAGGAATATCTCTAGTAGCCGCAGCAGATCTTGATCTCAAAGGAAAGACAGCATGGCCCGCTGAATTAGTTACAGAGGTATTAGTAGCCCGATTGTGTTCTCTACCCAGAAGGTAGAAATGTTAGTTGTTTAACTCGTTAAAACGCTTCTGAAGTCGGGACTTTTTTCGGGCAGCATTATTGGGGTGAATTACTCGCTTAGCCGCAGCAGTGTCTATCCGTTTCATAGCCGCTGATAACGCCTCTTGACTGGAGTCGTCGGACTCCAAAACAGCCTTTGTGCGAGTACGCAATTCGGAACGCACCATACGGTTACGTTCACGCTGCTTCTCCGTTTGTCGATTACGTTTTATTTGACTCTTTATATTGGCCACTAGGTACACCCTTAAAGAATAGAATTAAAAATGAAGTCTATTCCTAAGTCGAAATAGACAGAGCAATACTAGCGTCTAACTCAAGAAATCCGGTATATCGTGAACTTTAATCTCAATGACACCAATTTAAATTTGGTCTCAACTAGGTAAATACTCATGGATTTATCACGAATTCGAAACACGTCCATCATTGCTCACATAGATCATGGAAAATCAACTCTTGCTGACCGCATGCTTGAGCTCTGTGGAGCGGTAGACCCAAGAGAAATGCGCGCCCAATATTTAGATTCGATGGATTTAGAGCGCGAACGAGGAATCACCATCAAATTACAAAGCGTAAGACTTGATTGGAAAAACGAAATCATTAACTTAATCGACACGCCTGGACATGTTGATTTCGGATATGAAGTAAGCCGATCTTTAGCAGCGTGCGAAGGAGTGATTCTTGTAGTTGATGCAGCACAAGGAATAGAAGCTCAAACACTTGCAAATTGTTATTTGGCTTTAGAAAACGACCTAGAAATTGTCGCAGCGCTAAACAAGATAGATCTTCCTGCAGCTGAGCCAGAAAGATACGCAGAAGAAATTGAATCAGTCTTAGGGATCCCCGCAGAAGAGATACACCTTATTAGTGCAAAAACAGGAGAAGGGGTAGCTGAACTATTAGATGCAGTAGTTGAAAAAACTCCGCACCCGAGTGGAGACGCAGAAGCCCCCCTCCAAGCGCTGGTCTATGACAGTCATTTCGATCAATATCGGGGAGTTGTCTCGTCAATACGAGTAGTTAATGGAACAATCACAAAAAACGACCGTATACGTTTCATGCAAGCAAACACAGTCCATGACGTAGACGAAATCGGAGTCCGCCGACCGGACCTGACGCCCGTTGATCAGCTTGGGCCAGGAGAAGTTGGGTATCTCTTAGCCGGGGTAAAAAACGTTGGTGAGGCGCGTTCAGGTGAGACCATAACCAATAACAAAAAGTCTGCTGAAGAACCACTATCTGGATACAGGGAACCTCAACCGATGGTTTACAGCGGTTTGTATCCGATAGATGGGGACGAATTCAATGATCTAAGAGACGCTCTTGAGAAGCTCCGACTTAATGACTCGAGTTTCACCTATCAGCCTGAAACTTCAGGAGCGCTTGGGTTTGGCTTTAGATGCGGATTTCTAGGCCTTCTCCATATGGAAATAGTCCGAGAACGCTTGGAAAGAGAGTTCAATCTGAGTCTTATTACGACAGCGCCATCAGTTGAGTATCAAATAGAAAAAACAAACGGAGAGGTCATAGAAGTAGATAACCCTTGCGATCTTCCCGCAGCTACAGAAATCAACACTATAAAGGAACCTTGGTTAGCGGCGAAAATTATTACACCTTCTGACTACACCGGGGCCTTGATGGAACTTTGTCAAGAGCGGAGAGGGGAACTTCATTCAATGACTTACCTTTCGCCAGAACGTGTTGAATTAAGCTATTTCCTGCCGTTAGCAGAAGTGGTGATGGATTTTTTTGACCAAATGAAGAGCCGAACACAAGGGTACGCAAGTTTGGATTACGAACCGAATGGTTACAAGGCATCAGACTTGGTGCGCGTAGATATTCTCCTGCACGGAGAACCAGTAGATGCTTTCTCCACAGTTGTCCATAGGACAACATCGGAAGCCTACGGACGAAGAATGACAGCAAAATTGAAAGAACTAATTCCACGACAACAATTTGAAGTACCTATTCAGGCAGCAATAGGTGGAAGGATCATTGCACGGGAGACTGTTCGCGCATTTCGTAAAGACGTAACCGCCAAACTTTATGGTGGAGACATAACGAGAAAAAGAAAACTGCTCGAGAAACAAAAAGCAGGTAAGCGCCGTATGAAATCAATTGGACGAGTAGATATACCTCAAGAAGCTTTTGTTTCCGCCTTACGACTCGATGAATAGGGTACTAAACCATTCAATCTCTACAGAAAAGAAAGAACAAGGTAGTCTTTTGTCATGCTTGAAGAACGTAAGGCAGCGATCCTTAGCGCCGTTGTAGAAGAATACATAGAGACAGAAACTCCTGTTGGGTCATCCCATATTGCGAAAGCCCCTGGAGTGCAGGTGTCTTCTGCAACAGTACGAAACGAATTAGTGCAGTTAGAAGAACAGGGCTATCTTTTCCAGCCACACACATCGGCGGGGCGCATACCAACAGATAAGGCCTACCGTTTCTTCGTAGATCAAATAGAAACTCCAGATTCTCTAACCCCTGTAGAGGGATCAAGAATTTCAGAATTCTTTGCACGCTCATATAACGAATTAGAAGAAATGCTTAGAGATACAAGCACTCTGTTGGCAAACCTAACAGGAAGCGCATCCGTGGTTGTTGCTCCAGACAGAGATCATCACGAAATCAGGTCGGTTCAGTTGGTCGGGCTTGGTGGCAAAATTTCCATGCTTGTTCTGGTAACGGCCAATGGTGAAGTAGAAAAGCACGTCATTGAATTGGTACGTGAAATGCCTGAATCGACTCTTGCTATAGCCAATGCCCACCTTTCTGCCTCGTTAATAGGCAAGAAGTCTTCTGACTCTTTTAGCCCTCTTGTTACTGGAGACTCAGAAGTAGACGAAGTCATTTCTTCTGCTTTTTCATCTCTGTCAGATAAAACAGAGATTCTTAAACGAGCATATGTTGGCGGCACCTCACAAGTCGCGGCAGCTTTTGAAGAAGTAGAAAGGGTTCAGCAAGTATTATCTGTTTTGGAAAGACAGTTCGTAGTAGTAAGCCTTATGAGAGATGTTATTGACCGGGGATTGTCAGTTGCTATCGGTTCCGAAACCGGAGTCGCACCTTTATCAGAATGTTCTTTGGTGGTCGCCCCATATGAAGTTGAAGGAGAAAACTCAGGATCAATTGCGGTGCTTGGTCCCACACGTATGAATTACTCACGAGCTTTAGCAACCGTTGCTGTGGTAGGAAGACAACTAGGGAATCGCCTAACAAAAGGCTGATGTCAAATGCCGCAAGACCTATATGAAACACTTGGATTAACTCCTCATGCCACTCCCGATGAAATAAAACGCGCTTATAGAAAACTCGCTCGGCAATACCATCCAGATACCAATCCTGATGATCCGGAAGCTGCTGAACGTTTCAAAGAGATTGCTTCTGCTTATGAAATCCTTTCCGACTCAGACCGAAAAGCACGGTACGATCAATTCGGCGAAACTGGCTCTTCTTCAGGCATGCCGGGCCCATTTGGTGATTTCACAGATCTCTTTTCTTCATTTTTTGGTGGCACTCAACGAACAGCATCAACGGGACCTAATGTTGAACGCGGCGAGGATTTAGAAGTAGAACTCACGCTTGATTTTGAAGAAGCAATATTTGGAACTCAAACCGAAGTTACTGTTCGCACCGCAGTTGCATGTGAACCTTGTGAGGCAACTGGAGCAGCAGTAGGGACTAAACCGGTTTCTTGTAGTAGATGTGATGGAATTGGGCAGATACGAGAAATGCGTAGATCCATACTTGGTCAAATGCTAACGCAGACAATTTGCCCGAATTGCAATGGCTCAGGATTGGAAATTCCTAATCCTTGTAAAGAATGCAATGGTGAGGGCCGAGAAATAAAGAACATCTCAATACCTATAGAGGTACAAGCGGGGGTCGCAGACGGAAATACTCTTCGGCTTTCAGATAGAGGTGCTATCGGGAGAAGAGGTGGCTATTACGGCGATCTGTATATTCATCTTCGAGTGGAGGATCATCCCATATTTGAACGTCAGGGCGACCACTTGCTGCATCGGCTTCATATTCCCATGACACAAGCAGCTCTTGGTGTTGACTTAGAGTACGAAACTCTTGACAGTACAGAAAAGATCTCTGTGCAGCCAGGAACTCAATCAGGCCACGTATTTCGTTTGAAAGGAAAAGGGGTTCCACACCTTAACGGTCGAGGTAGGGGGGACTTCGTAATTGAGATGATTGTTGATACTCCTACAGACCTTACTCCTGAACAAGAAGACATTCTTCGTCAATACGCGGAGAAGAGAAACGAAGGGGTAAGTTCTAAGCAGAAGCGAACATGGGGCCGACGATAATCTAAATAAACGCTTAGCGTGATCACTATAGCTAACGAACGTGGGAAGAGAATTCAAAAAAATAGTCTCTGAACTGCACTTATTTGAAGAAAAACGAAGAATTGTCAGCACAACCTAAATCCGGTAGGATCACAAACATGACCACTTTATGTGTGGTCTTTTTAATGACCAGCCTTAAACCATAGGAGACCTAAATCGATGGAAGACGAACTTGATGCCTTGTACCGTCGACGAGTAGGTGAACGTATAAGAGTTATTAGGCGGCAGCAACGGCTTTCATTGCATGACGTAGAAGATCGATCGGAGTCTGAGTTTAAAGCCTCTGTTCTAGGAGCGTATGAAAGAGGGGAGCGCGCTATATCAGTTCCCCGGTTACAACGATTAGCTCGCTTTTACGGCGTCCCAGTAGATCAACTATTACCAGCAGAAGCCGAAAGTGAATCCGGAACTTCGAATCAGAAAAATGCGGGATGGATACCAGGCCAAAAAATTGTTATCGACCTCACTAAATTGACCGAGGTGGAAGGCCCAGAAGCAGAAATGATTGAACGTTATTTGACGATCATTCAAGTTAAACGTCAAGATTTCAACGGACGAGTTCTGACGATACGCGGAGATGACTTGCAAGCACTCGCTGCAATCTTAGGAACAGATGTAGAAGCAGCAGCTCCTCGGTTAGATGAACTCGGGCTTTTGTATCGACCGGACGCTGCTTAAAGCGAGCCCCGTTACCTGATATTCTTTCACTGTTATGGGAATTTTGTCGCGTGCTCTTCGAAGTGGAGAAGGTAAGAAAATAAAAGCCCTTGAATCTTTGATTCCCGATATCAACGCGCTTGAATCCGAGATGTCCGGTTTATCTGATCACCAACTCCAATCAAAGACAGGGGAGTTCAGACAACGCCTAGATCAAGGCGAGGATTTAAACGATCAGTTGGTTGAATCTTTTGCAGTGGTTCGAGAAGCAGCATGGCGTGTAATTGGTCAACGCCATTATGACGTCCAACTCATGGGTGGGGTTGCCCTTCATCTCGGTTGGGTTGCAGAGATGAGAACTGGAGAAGGAAAGACTTTAGTTTCAACTCTCCCAGCCTATTTGAATGGGTTAACTGGGAAGGGTGTCCACCTTTGTACAGTCAATGATTATTTAGCCACACGAGATGCGGAATGGATGGGCCAAATTCATCGTTGGCTAGGACTAGAGGTTGGACTAGTTGTTCCTGAGATACGTGAACCAGCAGAGAAACGTAAAGCCTATGAAGCAGATATAACTTATGGCACAAACAATGAACTGGGATTTGATTATCTTCGTGACAATATGGCGATGTCGATTAATTCGAAAGCACAACGAGGTCACGCCTTTTGCATCGTAGATGAAGTCGATTCAATCCTGATTGATGAGGCACGCACACCTCTAATTATTAGTGGCCGCCTTAGTGAAGCAGCTTCTCTATACAAAAGATTCGCCGGTGTTGTTAAAGGGTTGAAACGAGATGTTCATTACGACTTTGATGAAGAAAAACGAATAGTCGCACCCACAGAAGAAGGCGTACATTCTGTCGAAAATGCACTGGGAGTAACTAATCTTTACGATGAAGTTTCAGCGAATCTAGTACATCAATTACAGGCAGCGCTACGAGCAAAAGAGCTATACCAGCGTGACCGCGACTACATCATCGTCGACGGCGAGGTAAGAATCGTAGATGAATTCACCGGTCGTGTACTAGAAGGGCGAAGATGGTCGGAAGGTATTCATCAAGCAGTTGAAGCTAAAGAAGGGGTAGCGATAAAAGAAGAAAATCAAACGCTTGCGACTATTACCCTTCAAAATTATTTCCGCCTGTACGAGAAACTAGCGGGAATGACAGGAACCGCTGAAACAGAAGCCGCCGAGTTAGCTGGAATCTATGGACTCCAGGTCGTATCAATTCCAACCAACCGTCCAATCGGTCGTGCAGACTCAGAAGATTTTATTTATAAGACGGAAGAAGGAAAGTTCTCGGCACTCATTGAAGATATTTCAACTCGACAAGCGGAAGGGCAACCTGTGCTTGTGGGAACGGTCTCGGTCGATAAATCAGAAAAACTCTCACGAGAGTTAGAAAAGCGTGGGATCAAACATGAAGTGTTAAATGCTAAACAGCATTTTCGTGAAGCAGAAGTCATAGCACAAGCTGGTAGACCCGGAGCTGTCACTGTGGCAACCAACATGGCAGGTCGAGGAGTCGACATTCTCTTAGGGGGTAATCCTGAGAATTTAGCTAAGCGTCAAGTTCAATCTGAAGGGATTGATCCGAACTCTGCATCGGGACTAAAAAAAGTAGAAACACTTACAAAAAAGTTTGAAGCCGAATGTGACGAGGAAGGTAAAAAAGTTAGGGAGGCGGGCGGCCTCTATGTCCTTGGAACAGAAAGACATGAATCACGACGAATAGACAATCAGCTACGCGGTAGAAGTGGGCGGCAGGGAGACCCAGGAGCGAGTAGGTTTTACCTCTCACTAGATGATGACTTGATGCGCTTATTTGCGGGGGACACCATGCGCGGGGTTATGGATCGCGCGCTACCAGAAGACGTACCAATCGAATCAAAAATGGTTTCGAAAGCTATTGAAAGAGCGCAAACAACAGTCGAGCAGAAGAACGCCGAAGCTCGGAAAAATATATTGAAGTATGACGAGGTGATGAATGAACAAAGGAAAGTTATTTATCAAAAACGCAATCGTATTTTAAATGGTGCGAATCTTCGCGAAGAAGTTATTGAAGAAATTGAGCTAGCTGTTGAGCGAGAAGTTTTCAACCACTGTGAATCAGAACATCCAGAAGAATGGGATACAACTAGTCTCCATACCGCTATAGAAAGTTTTTGGCCGATCGCCTTAGACGAAGAATCCATTGTCCGCATAGGAACGAAAATAGAGTTAATAGATGCACTCATTGAGGATGCATTGGAAGTGTTAGAAGCAAGAGAATCAGAACTTGGTTTGGAAACATTTCGCGAAGTCGAACGCCAGGTGATGCTACGAATCATAGACCAACGGTGGCGAGAACACCTTTATGAAATGGATCATCTTCGTGAAGGAATCCATTTACGAGCAATGGGGCAACGTGATCCTGCCACTGAATGGCAACGAGAAGGATTCGAGATGTTTGGTCACCTTACACAACTCATTGGTGAAGATTTCCTAAGGTACGTAATGCGCATCCAGGTAGCAGTAGCAGATGACTCTCCAGCCCCATCTGATGTGGTGACAAGTGGGCCAGAAGGTCCAGTGCTTGGAGCAGCTGCAGTAGCAGCAGCGGCAGGAGCACCAGCCCAAGTTAAAGAAGCGACACCAGCCCCCAAAACTCAGAAAATAAATGATGAGTGGGAATCCACTCCACGAAATGCACCGTGCCCCTGTGATTCAGGACGCAAATTCAAGCATTGCCATGGGCAATAACCCTTATTGAAATCATGGAAGATATTAACGAAGAGGTAAAAAACTTACGGATACGACTAGAGGAAGCTACTCGTTATCTCCGTATTTCTGAATTAGTTCAACAGAGAGAAGGCCTAGAGGAAGAAATGGCGGACCCAGGTCTATGGGACGATCAGAACCGAGGAAAAGAAGTTCAAAGGAAACTTTCTGAAACTATTGAAGATCTGGAATTTCATGAATTTCTAAAAGTCGGAATCGAAGATTTAGAAACTCTTCTTGAACTAGTAGACGAAGAAGGCGGAGAATCTTTAGAGGATGAAATAGAATCTGGACTGGAAAAAATTAGAAGCAAATTTGATGAGCTAGAGATCAGATCTTTATTTTCAGGAAAATACGACGAGAGTGATGCTGTCTGTCATATCCAGTCTGGAGCTGGAGGCACAGACGCTCAAGACTGGGCTGAGATGCTAGTTCGGATGTACTCGCGCTGGGCCGAACGCCGTGGATTCAGTATTGAAATGGACTCCATCTCAGAAGGAACAGAAGCAGGAATCTCATCAGCAGAATTCATTATTCGTGGCCGCCGCGCTTTCGGATTGTTACAGGGCGAACGAGGTGTGCATCGACTTGTTCGAATTTCTCCTTTTAATAAAGAAGCTAAACGACATACCGCTTTCGCTTCTTTATATGTTGTTCCTTTTTTCGACAAAGTTACTGATGAGATTGTCATCGATGAGAATGACTTACGCATAGACACCTATCGGGCTTCAGGCGCCGGTGGTCAGCATATAAACGTTACAGACTCCGCTGTACGTATTACTCATATACCGACAGGAACAGTAACGTCTTGTCAAAATGAAAGAAGTCAACATCAAAATAAAGAACGAGCAATGCAAATACTTGCAGCCAAATTACTTGATCTCGAACATCAAAGAAGACAAGAAGAGCTCGCAGAGTTGGGTGGGGAGCAGCGTCGAGTAGATTTTGGAAGCCAAATCCGCTCTTATGTGCTTCAGCCCTATCAGATGGTAAAAGACCTTCGTACAGAACATGAAGTAGGAAACGTTGACTCTGTTTTAGACGGAGATTTAGATGGTTTCATGGAAACCTATTTACGGTGGTTGAAAGAAAAAGAAACTTAATTTTAAATCCGCGCCACACTCAGAGTACAACTCTCTGGTACTGTCCTACTTGAGTAAAAAATTCAATAACCCTTGGAAGTATCGATGATTCGACTAGAAAACGTGACGAAAGTATACAAAGGTGATGTCACTGCGCTCAGAGGCGTCAATCTAGAAATACAAAGAGGGGAATTTGTATTTCTAGTTGGTCAATCAGGATCAGGTAAGTCAACTTTCATACGTTTATTGAACCGTGAAGAAGTTGCTGATTCAGGAAAGATATTGCTGGCAGGAAAAGACTTAGGGTCCCTGCGGTCTTGGAGCGTTCCTGCTTTGAGAAGAAATATTGGATGCATATTTCAGGACTACAAATTACTGGAGAAAAAAACAGTTGCAGAGAATGTGGCATTTGCTCTAGAGGTTATAGGTCAACCGCGACCAGTGATCAGGAAACAAGTTCCTGCCATTTTGGATCTGGTTGGACTAAGCCAAAAAGCTGAACGCTTTCCAGATGAATTATCCGGTGGAGAACAACAACGGGTTTCAATCGCAAGAGCTTTCGCAAATCGGCCAACAGTTATGTTGGCCGATGAGCCCACAGGAAATCTTGATCCAGCAACTTCCGTAGGGATAATGAAGTTATTGGACCTAATCAATCGCCGCGGAACCACCGTCGTCATGGCCACGCACGATCGAAGCATAGTCAACTCAATGCAGAGAAGAGTTATAGAACTTGACCGCGGAGTAGTGATACGGGACGACTCTCACGGAATATACGACGAACCAAACGGCGCATACGAATGATAGGTGTCTGAAATATGTATCGAATTTGGTATTACTTCCGGGAAACTTTTGCAAGCATCTGGAGAAACCTAAGCCTTACTTTGGCAGCAATCTTCACAGTAGCTATTTCGTTGGCTCTCGTAGGAAGTTCTCTGCTAGTGAGAGAAGGTGCAGAGCGAGCCACTGCACAGTTTCAAGAGGGAGTAGAGTTCATCGTTTTCATGAATGCAGATGCCTCAAGTGACCAAGACGGAGCAATTCGAGAAGTACTTGATAACAGTCCCGCGATCAAAGACTATGCATACGTAAACCAGGAACAGGCCTACGAAGAGTTCAGTACGTTGTTCTCCGACAAGCCCGATCTCGTCAACAGTGTGTCACCTGCAGTTATGCCGCCGTCCTATCGAATAGTTCCTACCGATCCTTCCGCAGCAAATGTCACAGAACTAGCTCGTCAATTCGCTAATCAACCAGGAGTAAAAGAAGTAGCGACCGCAACCGAAGCGATTCGCCAAATAGACGATTTCTCTACCCGTGTAAGCCAAGCTCTCTTAGTTGCAGCAGTTGTACTCGTAGTGGTATCAGCGCTTCTAATTCTTAACACCGTTTTCACTGCGATAGGAGCACGTCGACAAGAAATTGAAGTAATGAAACTTGTTGGTGCTACAAATTGGTTCATCCGGATCCCTTTCATGTTGGAGGGAACTATCCACGGGCTTATCGGCGCAGGGCTAGCTATCCCCGCACTCTTTGTAGTAGACAACAAAGTCTTAGCTTTCTTCCAGGAGTCAGATGCCGTTCCTCTGTTTAGGGGATTTGCTGTTCCGAGTGGATTTGTATGGGATACCAGTATTTGGCTCCTCCTAATAGGAGGAGCAGTAGGAATGATTGGATCTGCGATAGCGGTAACTCGTTACTTGGATGTCTGATCTGTGGACCCCTTAACTGAGCCCGAAGAAGGTTGGGTACCGATAGTTTCGGCAGATATTCCTCCCGGAACATTAGTAGAAGCAGTATTTGAATCTGAAGAACTGATTGTTTGGAGGTCGGCGGATGGAACTGCTTGCATCATGGAAGCCAGATGCCCACATCAGTGGTCGCATTTAGGCGGCGAAGGAGTTGTAGAAGGAGAAGAGTTAATATGTCTTACACATTGTTGGCGGTTTTCACTAAATGGAGAAGGTTGGAAAGAGGGCATGACTGGCCGACGTGACCGAAAAGGCGATATTGAAGTTTGGCCTTGTAAAGAAGAATCAGATTGGATATGGACACAAAGGAGAGAAAATGACTGAAAACTTGGATCCCAAGTTAATCGGTAAGTACACCATGGCGACATGGAGTTACAAGCAAGGCGAGATGGTTGCATTGATGATTCATCTTGGGCACAGACTTGGACTGTATAAAGCGATGGATGGCGCTGGCCTTGTCACCCCAGAAGACCTGGCAAATTTGACTGGGTTGCATCAAAGATGGTTAAAAGAGTGGTTACGAAGTCAGGCTGCTGCACAACTGATTAAATCTGAAGATGGTGAAACATTTCTATTTGAACCCGAAGCTGCAGAGATCCTAGCCAGAGAAGATTCACCCAAATTTTCTGCAGGAGCGTTTGCTGTAGTAAGACCCAGAGAAGTAGTCGATGGTATTGCTGATTCTTTTCGAACAGGATTAGGGCTAAATTATGATGGTTTAGGTTCTGAATCGGCACAACACGTCGAGGGAATGCTAGGACCGATGACAAAGGCCTTGCTCCTGCCTACAATAATTCCCAATCTTTCTGGGGTAACAGAAAAGCTTGAAAACGGTGCTCGTGTCGTAGACGTTGGATGTGGTGGGGGGATGGTGATCGATATGCTTTCTGAGGCTTTCCCCACTTCTACTTATGTTGGATATGACCCGTCTGAAAGAGCTATTGAATTAGCTTCAAAGCGACTAAGTGGTAGAGATAATGTTGAACTTCAATTAGCCGGGGGAGAAGACCTCCCAGATTCTGGTGACATTGACTTGGTCATTACTTTTGATTGTTTGCATGATATGCCGCGTCCAGATTTAGCTATGAAAGCGATTCGAAGGGCGATCAAAGACGACGGGACGTGGCTTATAAAGGACATAAAGTCAAGTTCTAATTGGGAAGATAATTTGAAGAATCCAATGCTTGCAATGATGTATGCAACTTCTGTTGGTTCTTGCCTGCAGTCAGCTATGTCAGAACCAGAAGCTTTTGGATTGGGAACCCTCGGTCTAAACCCGGATGTGGCAGAACAAATGACAAGCGATGCAGGTTTCACTCGTTTCACTATGCATGATTTTCAAGATCCGACGAATCTTTATTACGAAGTTCGACCTTGAACAATTTTAACTTATGACTGAACCAGGGGACACGGAAGATCAGAACCCATCTTCTGACTACTCTTCGGAAGAGGAAAAACAGGAGGGAAATTTTCGCGATTTAGGAACAGAAGTTCCTGAGAGTCGTCGGCGTCTCCGCTCGACTTTCTTTAAGTTTTCGGCTGAACAAAAAGGAAACTTTGATTCTTTCAAAGTTGAGTCGGGCGGGCAATGGACAGAAAGTGAAGCAGATCGAAGAATTAGGGAGTTCTTAATCCGTTTAGCAGGTGATAGAGATCTCATTCATGACTCTGACCCAATTGAATTAGCTCGTAAAAACGACCTACTCCTCCTATTTGGGCCGGAAGAAGAAAAACTATTTGCCAAACTCGCTGTGAGGTTCCCTGCTGAAACTCTTCAGCGCTGGACAGAATTGCTTGGTGGTGGAGATTCTTCAAATTCGTTTGGTCCGCGTTCGCGCGCTGAACGCCAAGACGAAAAAGCAGTAGCTGCATCTATAAAGAAAGCTTTTCGGAGGCGAACGCTTACATTTGTAGCTGTTGTTGCTATAGCGATATTCGGAACCTTGTTCTTTCGCCAATTAGCTAATGAGGGTATTGTCGATGATTCAAATCAGGCTTTACGCTTTGCTTCCCAATTGAACGAGTCTGAATTAGGGGGAATAGATATTGATTTTGGTCCACCAGTTCTAGAGCCAGAATTAACTACTGAACTGAACTTATTAGTTGCTCTCCAAGAAGGTGAAGGACCTGAAGAAGAACGAGTACGTCAGGTGGTACCCAACGATTTGCTAGCCATCGAACCCAATGAGATACGTGCAACTATCTTTGGTTACAACGGCACGGGTCAAGTGGCATTAATCGGGCCTGAAGGGTGGCTTGAAGAAGCTTGTATTCGCGCTTCAGTGACTGACAGTCGTTTCCGCCCCTTTGATGTGGTTATTTTTGACTCAACTGGAGACTCTTGTCCAGATCAAATTCTTGGACGCAACGTTTCTACCACTTGCTTAGGCGAACAAATGTTAATGATTCCTTTATATATACCACAGGGAGAAGTTAAACATTCAGAAGGTGGAACAGGATGGGCAGAAATGATACGTGTCGGGTATGAGATGCAAGCCACGGGATGGGAGACACTTGCCGTTAGAGGGACCATTACTGTCGACTCCCAACAAAGTCAAGTGGAAATACCGGTCTTTAGCGGAGAGGCAGGCGAAGAAATTACTATAGATTTTAATAATTCGAACCTCGCGACTTGTATTTTGTCGAACCGCTAGCGCTTCGCTGAACTATCCAATAATTCCGGCTACGGTATTAGAGTGTCAAATCTTCCTAAAGAAAAGGCTTCTAGGGCCATTGATTGGACTGGAGAGCATGTAGTCACAACTGTTCATTCTGCGCGAAGAGGCTACGACATGGCACTGTTGCGGTTTCAAGCCAGATTAGAAAGTGCACAAGCTGATCGTTTCTTCCCTTGGTTAGTTACTCTTGTTTTGTGGGTAGTGCTAGCCCTTTTAGCAGTAGCACGCAGTAAAGATTTGGGGCTCAACAGCACTCTTGGGCATCATTTACAGGCACTGCATTTAATGGAGTTTGGAACTTCCCCTGAAATAAGCGAACTTGGCGTAAATATTTTTGCTCAACACGCCGCTTACATATTTTTCCCTGTGGCGCTAATCGCGAGGATTTTTCCACCTACAGAAACTCTTCTAATAATTCAATCTCTAGCTATATCACTAGCTGTGGTGCCACTCTGGCGAATAGCTAGAGGGCCAGGCAATCTTCGTGTTGGTGCATCTAGCGCTCTTGTTTTTGCTTATGCTCTCCATCCCTCGATACAAAATCTAAATCTCTCAGGATTCCACCCAGAAGTTTTCGCTCTTCCAGCTTTACTAGCTGCTTACCTTGAAGGGCGGAAAGAACGTTGGTGGTCGGTTGGGGTGCTCCTGTTAATAGTAATGACCTCACGTTCAGACCTCGGTTTAGCGGTATCTGCTTTAGGCATTGTGTTCATTATCGAAGACAAGCGACGGCATGGTAGCGCAATAATTTCTTTAGGCCTTTCTTGGTTCTTAATAATGGCATTTATCGTCCAACCGCTAGTAGGTAGCGGAGAATACCCGCACCTCTCTTCTTTTTCTTCGTACGGAACTGGTTCTTTCGGAGTTTTATTTGGAATGCTTTCGGATCCAGTTTCTGTATTCGGTGATTTGTTTGCTCGAGAAAGTTTTGAAAAAGTCCTTTTACTCGTTGCTCCTGTTCTTTTCTTGCCTTTAGTAAGAATGCGTTATCTCATACCCGTCTTCCCACTTCTCGCGTTGTATCTGGTGGCTGAAGGGGCGCCAGATGAATTATCAAATCCCCAACAAGATGTGGCACTCTTACCCTTTGTGTTTATTGGGGCGGTGTATGCACTCACACGAGTAGGCGTACCGGGAGTGAAACGAATTCTTGTCGATAAGAGAGTGCTGGCCGTATTGGCGCTCACAGCTGTGGTTTTCTTTATAAGAGATGCAGCGTCATCGCCGTATGAACAGCCTTGGGACTGGGGGCAAAGGGATGTAAGTGATGTGGCTCGCATTGATGCGGCCGACAGTCTAGAAACCTATGATCGAGTATTAACTCATCCGAGTATTTTCAATCTCGTAGCAGAACGAGAAACAGTCAAACTACTTCCAGACGGTAATTACTATCTTCCAAGTTTGGAATTAGTCTCCGGAATAGATGTAATTATTTTTGATTCTGGCATATTAAATTGGAAGGAGAGTGAAGTAAGAACATTTACTCACGCCATCCAAACCTTAGGCTTTAGTGAGGAATCCAATAGATCCGGAATTACGGTTTTCTCTAAGCGGCCTTAGGTTGCTTCGCCGTATCCAAGTTCCTGTAACTTCGCTTTTAATAACTCTGCAACACGGTCAAGATCTTCAGGGTCGCCCATCTCTGCCTGAGTAAAATCAAGGTGAGACATGTGTTCGATAGGGACACAATGCACATGTGTATGCGGCACTTCAAATCCGGCAATCATCAAACCAATCCTTGTTGACTCAAATACACTTTGTTGAGCATTCGCAACAATATGTGACACTTTCATTAAATGCATAGTTATTGCTGGATCCAATTCATGCCATTTATCTATCTCTTGTCGAGGAATCACGAGTACGTGACCACGATTAAGCGGACGGATATCCACCATGGCTATGCAGGTTTCATCTTGCCAGATAATGCGTCCTGGAATTTCGTTATTCATTATCTTTGTAAATATTGAAGCCATGCAGCTCCTTCGTAAAGAATGCGGTAGATCTGTTCTCTGATCGTAGGCTACAAAATGTGAAACAAGATGTATTCTCAAAATACTTCAACCGAAAAGAAGTTCTAACACTCCCTAATCTCATTAGTGTGGCTCGGTTAGCTTGCATACCTTGGTTTGCATGGTTGCTTTTAGCTAATGATGACAGAGTTTTTGCGGGCTTCTTGCTAGGTGTTCTTGGTGCCACCGACTGGATTGACGGTTGGATAGCTCGTAGGTTTGATCAGATAAGCGAACTTGGGAAAATTCTTGATCCTACAGCTGATCGCCTTCTTCTAATAGTTGCTGTTCCAGTCCTTATTTTTGATGGGTCGGTTCCCGTTTGGTTTGCAGTAGCAGCTGTTGTAAGAGAGACGTTAGTGGGAGTAGCGGCGTTACTCTTAGCATCTCTGGGGGCACGTCGTATAGACGTTACCTGGTGGGGTAAGACTTCTACTTTCGCAATGATGTGGGCATTCCCTTGCTTTCTCCTCGGCGAATCAGGAGTCTACGGGAACGAATTCTTCACTTTATTTGCATGGATTTCTGGACTGCCAGGACTGATTATTGCTTGGTTTTCAGCCGCAGAATATATTCCTTTAGCAAAAGCAGCTTATGACGAAGGACGTTCAGCCCAGAAGTAGGATTGACTTCGACTTTCTAGCAAAGCCTAAAAGAATAGAAAGTTGAAACAAGATGTGTCTCATATCAAGGGTAAAATGAACTAATTGCGATTCAGGAGGAAAGCAAATGAGTTCAATAACTTGCCAAAGTTGTGGACGCATAGATAAGCATGCATCTAGATTCTGCCCATCTTGCGGGGAGAAACTCGCTGACGATAACGAAGAGATCACTGATGCGTTTGAAGTCGTAGAAGCAATACCTCATGAGTATGATCGCGCTCAATTCCCTGAAAGTTGTGGATTGTTCGTGATTGAATCTGGCCCGAAAGCGGGGGCGCGCTATGGACTAGAAGATGATTTAATAGCCATTGGACGCCACAGCAACGCAGGAATATTCCTTGATGACATAACGGTTTCTCGACGTCATGCCCAAGTCGAACGAGTCGGTGAACGTTACATCGTCAAAGACGTTGGTTCTTTGAATGGGACATATATCAATCGTGAAAGAATTGATTCTGCGGAACTTCGTGAAGGGGATGAAGTCCAAATTGGCAGATTCAGACTTGTTTTTTTCCACGGAACAGGTAGTTGAGTTGATTATGTCTGAAGGGAACCTTGAAGAAGTTACTAAGGGTCATGATGAATCTATGTCCATCGGGGAACTCCTCGCTGGATTAGAACCAGAATTTCCAGATATCACAATTTCAAAAATCCGTTTCCTGGAAGCTCAAGGTTTGTTAGAACCGCAAAGAACTGCTTCTGGATATAGACAGTTCACCATTGACGATATGACTATTTTGCGCTGGATTCTTAGGCAACAACGAGAACACTTCCTTCCACTTAAAGTGATTCGTCAATTATTAGATGAATCTGGAGGAAAAATACCAGAAGAAAGTTTGGTTGAAGATGAAGGAGAAGTTCAGCCATTTCGCGAAAGAGGAAAAAATCGTGCTTTTGTAGGTTCTGTAAGTGTCAGCATCGAAGAGTTGGCAAAAGCAGCTGGTCTGGAAATATCTACACTTAGAGAATTAGAAAAAATGGGTTTACTCCTTGGGCATGATGCTGGAAGCACCACGGTATATGACGACGATTCTTTACTAGTAGCCCAACTAGCGTCCATGTTCATTGAGTTAGGTTTCGATATACGTCATTTACGCATGTATCTCGTTTCGGCTCAACGTGAAGCAGGAACCCTAGAACAAGTATTACTCCCACTTTTACGCGAAGACCCTGCTACTCGCTCACACGTCAATAAGAAATTAAATGAGCTTATCGAAGCAGGCTCTCGTCTTCGTCAAATTATTCTTAGACGTTCATTAGATCGGCTCGGCTAACAAAAGATGAAGTCACCTCAACTCCTCTATACTCGCGATCAAATTACTGAACGAGTGTCGGAGCTAGGCGAAGAATTAACAGCTTCACTTCAAGAAGGAGCGGTGATAGTGGGAGTATTGAAGGGCTGCCTTCCTTTTATGGCGGATCTTGTAAGAGAACTCGACCTCCCAATTGAAGTAGATTTTCTCGCTCTTAGTAGTTTTATGCCGGACACAGGAAGAGTGCGCCTCACTAGAGATCTAGATACAGATATCACCGGTAAGCAAGTGGTGCTTGTTGAAGATCTTGTAGATACCGGCTTACGGCTCAATTTTTTGTTACAGCATTTACGAGGTCGTTCACCTTCAGAAGTGCGTGTATGTGCGATGTTTGATCGGGTAGAACGCCGAGTTATACCAGCCGAATTGCAGCACGTGGGTTTTGAGTTGGACTCGTCTTATGTCGTGGGTTATGGGCTCGATCACGGAGGAAAGTTTAGAAATCTTCCAGAATTAGTCTCAGTAGAATTGGGAGAACTAGAAAGAAGCTCTCAGGAAGTTTGCGATCAGGTTTACGCTTTAGGTCGGGAACATAGGCTACTTTCAGAAAATATATAAGGTGAACAAAGATGATAGAGATGAAAATAATAAATGTTCAGGAAGTTCTGCCTACTAATGTCCCGGTGGTTCTGCTTCAAGAAGAGTCAGGAGATCGAATGCTTCCCATCTTCATCGGAAGGCCAGAAGCCACGGCCATTGGTTTGTCATTAGCTAATCAAACTCCACCACGTCCGATGACTCACGATCTGTTGGTGAAAATTGTAGATTCATTTGGTTTTCAAGTTGAACGTATAGAAATAACTGAATTGCGTGAAAAAACGTTTTTCGCTGATGTATATTTTCGCGGCTCTACCGGAGTAGAGGTGGTTTCTGCTCGTCCATCAGATGCGTTAGCGATTGCAGTCCGAACTGGGGCTGCCATTTACGCTGACGAGGAGGTTCTAAATCAGGCAGGTTACCTTGCGGATGACGATGAAGAGCTTTCAGAGGATCAGGTTGAAGAATTTCGTGAATTTCTCGACTCTGTGAACCCGGACGATTTTGCTGAATAAAGTTACTTTTAGTGAAATATTTCGCGCCAAGCGCGCGAAATAGTTGAATTTTTTGCAAAAAAACCCTAATCTTGGAAAATACATAGGTGTAGTTCATTATTTCTGAGCCCAAATAACTGATCGGAAGCAGATTTTCATGAGTGCAAAAAAAACAGAAAAAGGCTATAGCGGCAAAAAAACAGCTGAAATAGTTGGAATCACATACCGTCAGCTTGACTATTGGGCACGAACAGATCTAGTTCGCCCATCAATGACTGACGCTTCCGGTTCGGGAAGTAGACGCTTGTACTCCTACAGGGATCTACTCGAGCTAAAAGCAATCAAGACACTGCTGGACGCTGGTATACGCCTAGAGATGGTAAGAGAAGTTTTCTCTTACTTGTCGAGTGAATTAGATGAAGATGTCACACAAGTCAATCTTGTAATTAGTGGGAATAAGTCCGTTTTAGTGAGAAGCGGGGAAGAAATTGTTGACCTCTTACAAAATGGTCAAGGAGTACTTAACATCCTTCCACTAGCTGGAGTTAAAGAAGAAGTTGATGCAAAAATTGTTGATCTGAATGTTTTTGCTCGCAGGGGAGTGGATGGCCGAGGATCCCCGTTAGTCGTTAACGAATAGATTACGCTCGGTACAGCCATGGCTGAGTTGTACCAAATACAAGATTCAAAAAACTCTGAAAATTTCGCTCATGATTCTGAGAAACGTGTAGCAGAACTTTTTGATTTCTATGGAGTTTCTTGGGAATACGAACCCACAACGTTTGTGCTAGAAGAAGACGAGAGCGGAAATCCACTCTCCGCTTTCACTCCAGACTTTTACCTTCCAGACCATGATCTCTATCTAGAAATAACTACGCTTCGGCAACCTCTAGTCACACACAAGAATAAAAAACTTCGAAAAATGAGTGAAAAATATCCTGATGTAAATGTACGAATTCTTTACCAACGAGATATTGAAAGATTATTTATAACGCACGCAGCTTAAGTCTGCTTAATTCAAGAGATCTGGTTCTTCTCTAACAATCTTGTCAAATAATCCTTGTGCGCTAAACCAGCTAGCGAAAGGATTCCCGACATACTTGTGAGTATGTTCTGCGGTCTCGTGGTCTAAAACCACTGGTTTGCCTGCTGCTTCTGCGAGAAGTTGCGCTTGGCAAGACCTTTCCATCGTTACAAAAAGCCAGACCGCTTCATCTACAGAATCGCCAACAGTTAACAGCCCATGATTCCTCAAAATAGCGGCACGGTTACTTCCGAGAGAGCGTGCGATCCGAGCTCCTTCTTCAGGATCATTTACTACTCCGGTGTAATCATCAAACAGGACATGATTCTGATAAAAGATGCAAGAATCTTGAGTTATCGGATCAAGCTCTCTCCCAAGTGTTGACCAGGTTTTTCCATATAGGGAATGAGAATGCGCAGCAGCGACAATTTCAGGATGAGCCATATGTATTCCAGAGTGGATAGCAAAAGCAGCAGCATTTACCGCGTAGTTGCCTTCAAGTATCTCTCCAGTATGCGAAATTAGTAGAAGATCCGATACGCAAATATCGCTAAACGGTTGCCCTAACGCATTCACCCAAAAAGTATCGGTGTGTTCAGGATCCCGAACAGTAATATGTCCTGCTACACCTTCGCTAAAACCGAACTTACCGAAAATACGGAAACCAGCTGCTAACCGTTCTTTCCGATGCTGTCTTTCTTCTTCGAGCGACGAAAAGACGGGCATTTCGTAATAAGTAGGTTTACTTCCTTCTGGAGGTTTTTCTGGCATTTTTACTCCTGCTTTGACGTAAATTAATTGTAGAGGAATACCTTCTTCTTAGCCATCTAAGACATTTAACGCTTGTTGTCTCAGCCAGTGGTCGGCTAGTACGAGAAGAGTCATTGACTCAACAAGAGGGACAGCGCGAGGAAGCACACATGGGTCATGCCGGCCTTTAGCGGATAGTTCAACTGGATTATTATCCATGTCAACCGTTTCTTGCGAAGAAGAAATAGTCGCTGTTGGTTTGAAAGCAACTCTAAAAATAACTTCGGCGCCATTGCTGATGCCTCCTTGAACTCCGCCAGAGTTATTTGTAGCAGTCACTGGTCCAGAATCACCGGCTACAAAAGGATCATTATGTGTTTTTCCTGTCATTTCGACAGCGTCAAATCCGCTACCAATATCAAAACCTTTTACTGCAGGAAGCGAAAGCATTCCTTTAGCTAGGTCAGCTTCTAGGCGGTCGAAAACAGGTTCACCGAGACCAACAGGAACCCCCCGTGCAACACAAGTAACAATTCCACCCAATGAATCTCCATTTTTTCGCGCTTCTTCGATGGCAAAAGTCATCTTTGCAGCAGCCTCTGCATCCGGACAGCGAGTGGGATCAGCTTCAATTTGATCCAGAGTGACTGTAGAGGCGTCAACATCAGATTTGATTGTGTGAACCTGAGAAACCCAAGCCAGTACTTCTATGTTGTTAGCTACGTTCAATAACTTTCTGGCTACTGCGCCAGCAGCAACACGTCCAATGGTTTCCCGGGCACTAGATCTTCCACCTCCTTCCCAGTTTCTTATGCCATATTTCTCTTGATAGGTAAAATCGGCATGTGAAGGCCTGTACAGATCTTTCAAGTGATCGTATGCAGCTGGCTGGGCATCTGTATTTCGAACCAATATCGCGATCGGAGTGCCGAGAGTCCTGCCTTCAAAGACTCCCGAAAGTATCTCTGCGGCATCTGCCTCTTTCCGTTGTGTAGTCAAATGGCTCTGCCCAGGACGACGACGATCCAGGTCAACTTGTATATCTTCTTCAGAGATCTCAAGACGAGGTGGGCAGCCGTCAATAACTACCCCTATGCCACCACCATGGCTTTCTCCCCAAGTTGAGATCCGAAATGTATGTCCAAAATAACTACTCACTTAATTGATCATAGATGGCAAAGTAGGTGATAGCCGAACACTTTATTTCGATAATAGAAATGATAGGTTTTTTCGATGACTAAAAGTACTTTGAACTTAGCTACAGCATGGGAAGCCATTTCAGATGAAATAGGAGACCAACCCGCACTTTCATGCGCTGGAATCCACACTTCGTGGGCCAAATTTGATGACAATGCTTCACGCCTCGCGATGACTTTAAGTCAACAAGGAGTTACTCAAGACTCAAAAATTGTTCTCTATTTATATAACGGACCTGAATACTCAGAAGCACAGTACGCGGCTTTCAAAATACGAGGTGTACCAGCCAACGCAAATTATCGCTATTTAGGAGAAGAGCTCGCTTATATTCTTAATAACGCTGAAGCAGAGGCAATATTTTTTGACCACACACTAGCGGATCGAGTAGAAGCAGCTTTACCAAAGTGCCCGCAACTGAAAGCCTTAATTCAAGTAGGTGGGGAAGAAGTACCTTCGTGGGCGATCTCCTACGAAGAAGCCTTATCTGAAGATCCAATGAAACGGATAAATCGAACAGGGGAAGACTTCTGGTTTTTATACACAGGCGGAACCACGGGGATGCCTAAAGCAGTGATGTGGGACCATCACAACATTTTTGGAATGATGCAATCTACTTTCAGGTCGCTTGGTGCCACTCTCCCCAATACTCCAGAAGAGGCAGCGGTAATAGCCCGGCAGGTGATTGACCAAAAATCTGAGATGCGTCAACTCTGCGCGGCCCCTCTTATGCATGGAACATCCGGAATAACAGGACTGATCACCCACTCACATGGAGGGCTAGTCGCAACACTTACTTCAAGATCGTTTGATCCAGATGAACTTTGGGCTGTAGTTGAACAAGAAAAAATAACGATGGTGTCTATTGTTGGAGATGCGTTCGCTAAACCAATGGTGGACTCGTTGGATAAAGCGTCAACTGGAGAAAGTCTCAGAGATATTTCTTCGCTCAGGATGATTTTTTCATCAGGTGTAATGTTTAGTGATCCGGTTAAAGAGCGTTTACTTGAATACTGCGATGTTTCGATTGTGGATTCTTTAGGTTCTAGCGAGGGGACAGGTATTGGCAATCAGATAACTTCTCGCTCTTCAGGAAATACCGGTACCGCTCGTTTTGTCCTCGGTCCTCATACCCGAGTGTTCACTGATGACGGGACAGAAGTGAAACCAGGATCGAAAGAACGAGGGCGTTTGGCTACTGGCTACCCGCTACCTTTAGGGTATTTTAAAGATCCAGAAAAAACCGCTGCAACGTTTCCTGAAATAGATGGTCGCCGTTGGTCCGTAGCTGGTGATTATGCTGTTGTCGAGGAAGACGGAACAATAACTTTATTGGGCCGTGGGTCAGTTTGCATCAACACCGGGGGAGAAAAGGTCTATCCGGAAGAGGTAGAAGAAGCGCTAAAGACTCTTGAAAGTGTGCGCGACTGCAATGTGGTAGGGCTGGAAGATGACCGCTGGGGTCAAGCAGTTACTGCCGTGGTTCAACTCGAAGAGAACACGACTTTCGAAGAAGACCCGATTGAAACTTTAAAAACAGATGTGCGCGAGGTTCTCGCTGGGTACAAGGTCCCAAAGGAGATTGTGCTTGTTCCCAAAATTCAGCGAAGCCCTAATGGTAAAACTGACTACAAATGGGCGAAAGAGACAGCCGAGACACTGCTTTCAAAGGATTAAATTAGATCTCTTCAAAGATTGTTTCAGCGCTGGGTGGTCGCCGTTCTTGAATCTCCCTATGGCGAGCAATGATAGCTGGGATATGAGTCTCGTCAGTGAAAATCCAAAATTTGTTCTCAGTAACTGCGTCGTGTACTAAATCTGCAACAACATTGGGTTTAAGAGCGTTTGCGTGTAACCATTCAATCATTGCTTCGCGCTGTGATACGTCTTCATCGGAGGGGGGTTCCGCAAGTGAGGATTTCATTCCTTCAGGTTGGTTTCTCTCTGACGTAAAAATGTTAGTAGAAACAAATCCGGGGCATAAGCAGGAGACACCGACATTAGATCCAGCGTCCCTCATTTCTGCAAAAAGCGTTTCAGCGATAGTTACTGTTGCATGCTTTGAGGCACTATAGGGTCCAAGATTAGCAAAAGATGTATGCCCAGCTACCGAAGCCGTCATCACTACATGCCCCTCATCTTGCTTAACTAAGCCTGGTAAGAAAGCATTTAAACCATGGATTATTCCGTAGAGATTCACGCCTAAAACCCATTTCCACTGTTCAAGAGAGCTCTCCACTATGGTTCCACCTGAAGCAACCCCTGCATTGAGGCAAAGAACATGAGCAGCACCGAACTGACTGATCACAGTTTCTGCAAAATTATTTACATCCTCAGGATTGGAGACATCGCACGGGATACCCAGTACTTCGATGCCACTAGATTCAAGATTTGCAACAGTTTCTTCCAAGACTGGGACTTCTACATCAGCTAAAGCGAGTTTCATACCAGCGGCTCCGAATCTCTCGGCAAAAGACTTTCCTAGCCCAGAGGCTCCACCAGTAATTACTGCAACTTTTCCATCTAAATTTTCCATAAGTTTCCTTAAATTATTTCATTTCGAATTCTAAAAGAGCCTGCTCTACAACCTCCGGCAAAGCAGGATGAATGTACAGTTGCTCTCTGCCCATTTCATCTACAGTTTGCCCTAGGGTCATCCCTTGTATCAATTGCTGAATCAAAGTAGGGGACTGAGGCCCAATAAGATGAGCGCCCAAAAGGGTTCTATTTTCTGGGTCGGCTAAAAGCTTGATAAAACTGGTTTCATCTTCCATTGCCCACCCGTAAGCAGTATCGGCAAAAGAACGG
>CEPW01059860.1_pt1 | contig 30652 bp, 33 predicted proteins | sample 356211 | NCBI WGS metagenome assembly CEPW01 (sample SAMEA2620021, study PRJEB7988) | marine metagenome | biome: marine biome (ENVO:00000447); feature: deep chlorophyll maximum layer (ENVO:xxxxxxxx); material: "saline water (ENVO:00002010), including plankton (ENVO:xxxxxxxx)" | depth 25 m
GAGACTGATGACACCGGAATCACAGTGCGGTACCCGACCTGGATCCGTTGGCTACTCCGACGCGGCTGGTCCATGCGCTGGGGCGACATCCGTGCCCTTGTTCCGGTCGGCACCAGCCAGGGCGGAACTGTGTACTACCTCAAGTCAGCGGACTTGAACCATCAGTTACTGCCGCAGCGCATTGAGCGATTCGATGCTTTCCTCTCAACTCTTCATGAACGCTCATCGGTCGACACGTCCGGAATCGGTCGCTTAACCCCCCCTTGGACCTACCAAGCATTGGCAGGAATGTCTGCCTTGATGGTGGTCGGAGAGTTAATAACAGGCCTGGCGATAGTCCAGGGCTGGATCAATGTCCCGGCAAGCTATCCAGGCTGAAGCGATAGCCCCGTTGACGAACGGTGGTGATCCCGCCGCCTTCACCCAACCCGGCCTGCTCGAGTTTGCGGCGCAGAGTCAAAATTTGAGTATCGACCGACCGGGGCCCACCACTAAATGGGGGCCATGCCATCCGCAGCAGCTCCTGTCGGCTGCGCACAAGCCCGGGTGGCATCAGCAGGGCACACAGCAGGGCAAATTCTCGTGGGCTGAGCTCCACTGGCTTTTCCCGAAGCGTGACCTGGCGAAGCAGCAGGTGAACTTCCAGCGGGCCAACGGTGACCCGCTCTTGCAATCCGGTATGGCCACGTTTCAACAGCGTGCGGCAGCGAGCCGCGAGCTCTTCTAGTCCGAAGGGTTTACGCAACACGTCATCGGCCCCGTCATCGAGAAGGCCAACCACTGGCTCTGCCCCCGTGCGTGCCGTCAGCACGATGACCGGGCAACGCAGATGCTCAGACAAACGGAGCGCTGAGCTCTGATCGAGAATTTCAGCGCTGACAAGCAAATCCGGAGACTGGTCTTGGCAGAGCTCTAACGCTTCGACAGCGCGACTAACGGCAGCGGTGAGATGACCGTCTTGACGCAACCGTTGAACCAACACCGTGCGCAGCGTGGGGTGGGGCTCAACAACAAGCACCCGTGAGGGCTCTCGGCCCGTTCCCGATCCAGGATCGGGGAGGGAAAGAGCACCCGGGTCCGGGGCGTCAGCGGTTAAATCTCGGGGGGTCGAAGTCACTAGGTCGATCCAGGCGTGACTACGCTAAGCGGAAATTCCTGTCACGCTGGTAGCAGAGGCAGCTGTCTCACAGATGAAGTCCCTCGAAGACCCTGATGCCATCAGACATTTCCAGTCATTGTGTGATGCATGTCAGGAACTGACAACGCGCTACCACTCGCCATCGGAACTACGGCTGTATGCCGACGGCTATCTGCACGCCTTGCGCAAGACCGGATCTCTTGATCCACGCCAGCAAGATCGGCTCGAGCAATTGATCGATCGCTGGATTCTTGACCCATCCAGCTTCATCGGGCCCGATGGAGACGTGAGCACGCTGTACTCACGTCAACCACAGAGGTACTGAAATCAGCTCGCCAGGGCGATTTCCAGCTTTTCGCGCAGTTCTCCGGCGTTGTACATCTCGATCAGGATGTCTGAACCGCCAATAAATTCTCCCTTCACATACACCTGAGGAATCGTTGGCCAGTTGGAGAACTCTTTGATGCCCTGACGAATCTCCATGTCAGAGAGAACATCAAAGGTTTCGAAGCTCACGCCCAGTGAATGCAAGATCTGAACAACGTTGTTCGAGAAACCGCACTGAGGCATCAGTTTCGAGCCCTTCATAAATACGAAAATCGGGCTGGAGGCGACGAGGCCTTCAATTCGGCTGCGAGTGGTGTCGTCCATGGTGCTGTGAGGTCAGGATTGAGAGGAAGGTACGGAGGTGTTGAGCGCAAGGGCATGGATGGCTTCAGAAGCCAATTCCTGCTGGAGTGCCGCGTACACCAATTGGTGCTGACGAATGCGATTCAACCCATCGAAAGCAGACGAGACAACCGACACCTGCAAATGATCTCCGCCACCGGTGAGATCCTCCACGGTGACGGATGCATCTGGAAGAGCTTTACGGATGGCGGCTTCGACATCAGCCGACTGAACCATGGGAACACCACTGCGTTGAAGGGATGCTGACAGATGAAGTCAGAGCAGTGGAACCACACTCTCCACCAATCAGTTGGATGAGGCGCCTTTGAATTCGGTGTCGACAAAACCGAGTTCCACCAAGCTTTGGTAGGCCTTCTGACCCTGTGGTTGAGACGGGGTCATCAACTTCACCACCTCGACCAACACAGGAACGGCAACCTCTGGCTGGTTCTGACGGCGGAACAACGCAGCCAATCTCAAGTCGGCCTCAGCCAACAGGGTCAGAGCTTCGCGACCCTTGCTGTCCATTTCCCTGGGGATGCGAGCATCCAAACCTCGGAAGGCACCACTGAGATCCCGATAAAAAGACAGAAGCTGCTTGGACGCTTTCCGCGCATCGTCGTACTGCTGACGGGCTGAGGCCAGGTCACCGGATGCGACAAAGGAGTCACCACGGGCAATCATGGCCCGCACCGCAGACGTGTTGAAACCGGTCTGCTCCTGGGCCAAAACCCGATCGGATGCAGGTGTGGTCTGTGCCAACACCGGAGCGTTGGTGGCACCCAGTGTTGCCAGCAGTGCCGTGGCCGCAATCAGGGAACGACACCCCATGGAAATACCTACCGAAAGTTGCTGGACTTTAAAAGCAATCCAACGGTCTTCCAACGGCCTCACGAGCCGCTTGTTCAGCCGCATGCATTCCCTCTGCGAGCAACCCATTGAAACGCTGAACAGCCTCGCGTCCAGAGTCGTCAGGAACAGTCAAGTGAGCGCCGAAACAGATGGCAGCCTCAGTGAATAGGGACGGTGGTGCGTGGCTGTAGCCAAGCCCAACTGGGACCACAGGGACCTTGATCCCGCGTCGGTGGGCGAGTTGCGCCAATCGCACAAGGCCCTGGTGCAACTGAATCGGTCGATCCTGACGCTGAATCCGACCCTCTGGAAACATCACGACCTGCTGCCCGGCACCGAGTAAGTCGATCGCCAACCGCAAGGTGGTCATCGATGGACGTCCCTGATCAACAGGAAAACAACCAAGCCGTTTCAGGAACCATCCCTGCAGTCCACGCATTTCCGTTGTGGTCACCATGAAACGGCAATCACGACCTGTGACGCGACGACCCGCCGCCATCGGCAGCATCAAGGCATCCCATCGGGCTCGATGGGTTGGAGCCAGCAAAACAGGGCCAGATTTCGGAAGATTGGCAGCCTGAAGAACGAAGCGTTTGCGGAACTGCAGACGCAACGCCATGTCCTGGGTGGCAACCATCGCCAGCGGTGCCCAGAACGGATCAATGCCCACATTCAGGGCAATTTCACGGTTGACCGCATCCGATCGCACCGATGACGCTGTAGTCGGCTAACGATGAACCTACGTCTATTGCTGAACGCTGAATAGGATCCCGGTCACTCCGCCATCGCTATGGCAAGCCTGGGCGTCAACATCGATCACATCGCGAATGTGCGAGAAGCACGGCGAACTGTTGAACCCGATCCAGTTCCAATGGCGCTTCTCGCTGAACTCGGCGGTGCCGATGGCATCACGGTTCATCTCCGTGAAGACCGCCGCCACATTCAGGATCGTGATGTCGAACTGCTTCGTCATACGGTGCGCAGCCGGCTCAATTTGGAAATGGCTGCCACCGCAGAGATGGTCGCCATTGCTTTAAAGATCAAACCTGACATGGTCACCTTGGTCCCGGAGCGACGGGAGGAGGTCACCACCGAGGGGGGGCTCGATGTTGCAGGACAACTGTCCACGCTCACAGCCTTCATCGATCAACTGCAAAGCAACTCCATCCCGGTGAGCATGTTTGTTGATCCAGATCAAGCCCAACTGGACGCCTGCCGTCGCAGTGGAGCCCAATGGGTGGAACTCCACACCGGTGCCTATGCCGAAGCGAGCTGGTCGGACCAACCCAAGGAGTTAGCCCGCATCAGTGAAGGATGCGCCACAGCCAGACAACTGGGGCTGCGCGTCAATGCTGGCCATGGCTTGACCTATCAAAATGTCGAGCCCATCGCCGCACTGGAGGGCATGGAAGAGCTGAATATTGGTCACACGATCGTGGCGCGGGCTTTGGTGGTCGGCCTGGAGCAAGCCGTACGCGACATGAAGGCGTTGATCCAGAATCCCCGCCGAGATCCTCTCTTCGGACAACTGCCCGGATGACAACGTTCCATTTCGTCGCCGCCAGCGAACGCTTTCTCACCGAAGAGGAACCGCTCGAAGAAGTTCTGCGTGAACGAGAGCGCAACTACAAGGAAACCGACAAGACCATCGATTTCTGGCTTGTGCGGCAGCCTGCCTTTTTGCAATCAGCGGAACTCGCTGCCTTGGCACAGACCATTCCTCAGCCTGCAGCAGCCGTGGTCTCGACCGATCCGAAATTCATCACGTTTCTCAAGCTGAGGCTGGAGTTCGTGGTGACCGGACACTTCGAAGCCTCAACGGACGACGCCTTGAAGTCAATTCAGTCTTGAATTGCTCTTAATCTGTGCGCCCTCGCCGGCATCCTGTGGATCTCCGTTCTCTCCCTGTGAGCCGACGGATTGAACTCTTGGTTCAAGCCCTGGATGGAGCCGAAAAGACCAATCGAGCCCTCGCCACCTGTGCTGATGGTGATGCCATGGTCGACATCCTCCTGGGCGCTTCAGCCAAGCTGGGATTAGGTCTGACACGGCGAGACCTCAACGAAACCCCGCCGATCCGCGACTGGATTTGGTTTAAAAACAACGATCCACTCGTCACTGTGGGCGACAGCAAACCGCGTTACCGCCGCGAAACACCCAAGCCAAAGCCGGCCGTCCAAGCCGACGAACCTCGCCGCAAATTCCTCGGTTTGTTCTGATCGCTGACAGACCGTTAGAGCAGCATCAGAATTGAACCGTTCAGGACAGCATCGTTGCCACTCCCGCAGCCAAGACACTGGGTGATCGGTGACATCCATGGCTGCCACAGCTGCATGGTTGAGCTGTTAGGCCTGCTGCCAAGAACCGATCACTGGATCTTTTGTGGCGACGTGATCAACCGTGGGCCTCACATTGAAGCCTGCATGACGCTGGCTTGGGATCTCATGCGTTCCGGTCAAGCCACATGGCTGCGCGGCAACCACGAACAACAACTGATCGACGCCCTGTCCCTCCGTGGGGAGGCTGGGCACCGAGCCAGAGAAGACGAAGACACCGTTCAAGAGATCGGTGACCAGGCATGCAGGCCCTGGCAGGTTCGGCTCAACCAACTCCCTCTGGTGTATCGAGCCGATGGCTGGAGTGCCACCCACGCTGGTTTCAATGCCGACGGGCAACCAGATCTGTCCATCCGTGATTCGTTCTGGGAGAGCTACGACGGCCGCTTCGGACGCGTGGTTGTTGGCCACACCCCACGGGTCAAAGTTGAACGCCGGCAACACATCGTTTTGATCGATACAGGGGCGGTGTACGGAGGGAAACTCTCGGCGTACTGCCCTGAAACCGATCAAGTCATTCAAGTGCAAGGACTGCAGAATCCGCAGCGGCGCATGGAGATCGACCCTGACCTGGCACCGCATCAAGGAGATCAAGTGCCTTGCTGACGATTTATCGCAGCAATCGGGCTGAATTCCTGGCGCAACTTCTCGCGCAGCAACTCCTCGAACAACAACCAGGTCCGCTGGAAACGCTGGAAGTACTGGTCAACACCTGGCCCACCAGCCGTTGGCTGGGGGAGCAACTCGCCCAAGCCAATGGGATCAGTTCGTTGATCCGCTTTCCGTTCCCCGGGAGCCGGTTGCGCCAACTGGTGCGTCTCGTCCTGGAGCTACCCGCCGAACAGGACGACCCTTGGCGCGCCAACCGCCTGGTGTGGTCTGTATTGGAGCAGCTACCCAATCTGTTGAAACAGCCTGAAGCCAGTGCTCTGCAGCACTGGCTTCAGCAACGCAACGATCAGGGGCACGTGCTCAGCCGCGATCGCTGGCAGTTAGCCCGCACCATCGCCGACGCCTTCGATGATTACGCCCTCTACCGACCAGAAACATTGATGCAGTGGGCTTGCACAGAGCCCACCAAACCAGGTGCCGAATCCATGGGCTGGCAGCCCCTGCTCTGGAAAGAGCTCGCCGCCACCTTGCCCTCAGAACCCTTCGGACTTCAGGTGAACAAGGCGGTTGAACGCCTGCGTCGAGGAGAGATCGAGGCCTCAGTTCTGCCTCAACGTCTGCGCTTGTTTGGCATCAGCGCCCTCGCCCCCGTCCAAGTCGGGTTAATCCAAGCCCTATCGGGTTATTTGGATGTAGAGATCTATCTGCTAACGCCGTGCCCGGATCTCTGGCAACGCTGCGGCAGCCGAAGGGAGCAACTGGGTGCCGACTGGATGGTTCCCCCCGACGGCCTTTGGTTGCAGACCGCACCCCGCTTGGAAGCAACCCTGGGGCGCATGGGAGCTGAATTTCAGCAACTTCTGGAGGGAAGTGGTGAAAGCCAACTTGGTGAGCGGCGCGACGGGGACCTCTTCGCAGCTCCGGTGTCGATCGCAGAGGCCTCGAACCGTGAGGCAACCCTGCTGGAACAAGTGCAGCAACAGCTGATCCAACGGGAGGACACCACCGGCCTGCAGCGAGCACCGAACGACCATTCCTTGCTCTTTCTCTCCGCCCCAGGGCCCCTCAGGGAAGTGCAACTGGTCCGCGATCAAATCCTGCAATGGCTGAAGGCCGATCCAACCTTGGCCCCACGCGATGTGTTGGTGATGACACCGCAGATCGAACGGTATGCGCCGCTGTTGAGCTCCGTGTTCAACGACAGCTCAGCCATCGGCATCGACATCCCCTGGCGACTCACCGATCGCAGCCAGCAAAGCAGTCCCGGCCTATCGATGGCCCTCCTTCAGCTTCTTGAGCTCGCGGCAGGACGGCTCACGGCCACCGGACTGGATCAACTGCTGTCCAACCCAGCTCTGCAAACCATGCAAGGGCTCAGCGATGACGATTCCAGAGACATCACCCAGGCCCTGCAGCGCAGTGGCTTCCGCTGGGGTCTGGATCGTCACGAACGCCAAGGCGATGAGGAGCACAGCCTGCTCTGGTGTTTAGATCGCTGGCTGCTGGGGCTGGTCCTGCCCCAACGCAATGGGCTAGTCGCCGGTGGCATTGCCCCCTTCCATCAGGAGTTATCTCCAGAACAATTGGCCTGCTGGTGGCCCGTTCTTAACCGCCTTGGGAGCTGGATTCAGCGCCTGCGTCAACCGCGCACGGTCAACGAATGGGTGACGCTGCTCCGCCAACTTCTCGATGACCTCTTCGGTGATGGTGAGGGATGGAGCGATGAACTCCAAGGTCTCAACAGTGCGCTGGACGACTGGCAGCAGAGAGCGCAGACAGCCACCCTGACTCTCGATGCAGCCGTTGTGATCAACATCCTTGATGAAGCGCTCTCGGTGGAGTCCGGACGCTTTGGTCATCGCAGCGGTTCCCTCACGATCAGTGCCCTGGAACCGATGCGTGCCATCCCCCATCGGGTGATCGTTCTCATGGGCCTCGATGCCAATACTTTCCCGCGACACAACGAACGTCCCGGTTTCCACCTGCTGGAACAACAGCGTCAGCTGGGCGATCCCCGAGGAAGTGACCAAGACCGTTACGTGCTGCTTGAAGCACTGATCTCTTCACGACAGCACCTCCTGATTAGCTGGTGTGGTCGCCATGAGCGCAGCGGTGAGGTTCAGCCCCCTGCGGCTCCCGTTGAACAATGGCTGACAGAACTGGAATCCCAGCTCGGCCCACAGGCTGAGGGGCTGCTGATCGAACCACCGGCCAACCCTCTCGATCGGCGTAATTTTCTGGAACGGACGGGAGCGCCGCCGTTCAGTTGCGACCGGCGCCAACTGGCCGCAAGGGTCTGCCTCGATCAGGCCCGTCCAATCCCCAAGGAAGGACTGGCCTGGCCGCTGACCTGGACACTTCAGAACAATCCCAGCCAAGTCGCCCTTGGCTTCGATGACCTGCTGGCTTGGCTGGTCAACCCCCAGGGCGCTTGGTTGCAACAGCTTGGTTTGCACCCCAGCGAAAGCGTTGAACCCATTCACGACCTGGAATCGCTGCAACTCAATGCCCTGGAGCGCCATCTGCTGCTCAGCGCAGATCTAGAGAACGACCTCATCGAGCCAGAGGCACCGTTCTGGAGAGAGCGATTGGCTGGTCAAGGACTCTTACCCAGCGGTGCCGGAGCCGTTATGGAGGATGACGACCTTCGTGAACGCTGGATCGGCTTGCATCGCGAGGTCACAGGATTCGGCCCAGCTCGCCGCAGCAATTTTACGCTGGCTGAACAAACCCACAGCCTGCTCTTTGCAGGAGACACACACGTTGTGGTGCAGCCCGGCCAGCTCAACCACCGTGGTGTGCTTCGAGCTTGGTTATTGCATCTGCTGCTCAGCTCAACAGCAATCAAGCGCTGCGACAGAACGGCCGTGATTGCCCGCAGCAGCCGAGGCGCAGGGGCCGAATGCCATCTGCAGTGGAAACGCCTTGACGCCGTTAGCGCCCATCAACAACTCGATACTCTTCAACGCCTGGCGGCATCAGGGCGAGAACATTGCTGGCCGGTTCCACCTCGTAGCGGCTGGCAACTGGCCTGGCAGGAAAGACGCAAGCCTGGAAGCGGGGTCGCAGCATTCCGCTCCAGCTGGGATGCCGAACAACAGCAGCCAGCCCTTCAGCTTTGTTTCGGCACAGGTCGAGATCCAGATGGTCTGCTCGCAAACAACGCATTTCATGAAGCCTGCGAAGTCCTGTATTCACCACTGCTGTGCGCGTCGACCATGACCATGAAGTCCCGGGCGGGCAGCGGACGGCGTGGCTGAGCGCTTTGACGCGAACACCTATCCACTCGGGCCAGGTCGACGCCTGCTCGAGGCCAGTGCTGGCACAGGGAAGACCTTTGCGCTGGCCCACCTCACGTTGCGCCTGATCACGGAAGCGGGACAGCCCATCGAGAGCCTGCTCGTCGTCACCTACACCGATGCAGCCGCAGCAGAACTCCGCTCGAGAATCGGTGCACGGCTCCAAGCGGCACTCCAAGGGCTGGAAGCGTTCAGCAAGGGCGACAGCGACCCGTCTGGTCCAGATCCTGTGCTGGAGGCCTGGTGGTCACAACCCCTCGACGATGAACAAAGAAATGATTGGATTCGCAAGTTGCTCGTCGCCCTCGAGCAGCTGGATCGCGCCGACATCACAACGATCCACGGATTCTGCCGACGCAGCCTGCACCGACAGGCGCTCAGCAGCGGAGCAGCCCTCGATCCACAACTGGACACCGATACAACGGTTGAAATCCAAGAGGTGGTTCAGGAGATTTGGCATGACTTACTCCAGAGCCTCGATCCCGACCAGTACCGAGGACTCCTGAGTGCAGGACTCACCGCAGAGGCTTTGACCCGCGGACTGAACACCCTGGACAGCGACCCATCACCGCAGGTATGCACCGATGGAGCTGATTTCGTCGTTGATCAACCTCTGGCCCCTCAACTGGATAGCTGGCTCAACACAACCTGGCTTCAATTTCTGGAGCTTTGGCCAAAGCACAGTCGAACGCTTGAAGTCTGCTTCTGCACGGCCGCGGCCGAGTGGAAGGCTGCCGGAGCCAGCCGAACGACGCCCTACAGCGCCAAACCACGCTCAGATCGCTGCGCGGTTATCGATCAATGGATCGCCGCACAAGCGACCGCCCCCAGCATCAGCGCCATCAGGGATCAGGAGAAGCCACTCAAGGAGTACTTCCATCCAGGCAGCTGGTGTCGGGTGGCCCGCAGCTGTGGAGAGGAGGAGCCGAGCCTTGCCCACACCGAGCTACAAACCGTCATCGCTGCGCTGTGGGATGGCCCAATCGAACGCGTATGGAGGCATTGCCTTCAACGCGGATTAGCCAAGCTCAACGACCGACGCCGGCACCAAGGGGTGATGACCTTCGCTGGCTTACTCGCCGCGATGGATCCTGGCGAATCCCTCCCGGAACCGGATTGGCTGGGGCCCTTGCGAGCGCGCTACCGCACGGTGATGGTCGATGAATTTCAAGACACCGATCCCGTTCAGTGGCGACTGCTGAACCGTGCCTTCGGCCATGGATCCAAGCACTTGCTACTTCTCGTCGGAGACCCCAAACAAGCCATCTATCGCTTCCGCGGGGGCGACTTGGACACCTACAAAAAAGCGCGTGCCGATGTGGATCGAATCGATGACCTCATCGAGAACTTCCGCACAACTCCCAAGTTGATGGAGGGCATGAATGCCCTGATGGCCCCTGGACTGGTGCGCTCCAACCTGGAGGTTCCTGCCGTGATCCCTCGCGGTGAAGTCACCAAGCTGGGAGACCAGACCGACCGCCACCCGCTGGAGTTGTTGGTCATCCCGTCCACGGCACCAATCAGCAAAACAGCACTCGAACAACAGCTCCCCGATCTCCTTGGTGCAGACGTTCTGCGCCGCTTGCAAGAAACACCGGAGCTCAAACCATCGGATCTCTGCATCCTGGTGAGTCGACATGCCCAGGCCACCGCCCTTCGAGACGCCCTTGCCATACGCGGCGTGCCGACACGATTGGTCAATCAAGGCGACGTGCTCGAAAGCGAGGCAGCCGCAGAGCTGCAACGGTTGATCGATGCCCTGGCGGCCCCTGGAAACGAACGCAAACTTCGTCTTCTGGCCTGTTCAGCCTTGATCGGCTGGAGCGCAGCCACCCTGAGCGACGACGATGGGGCTCAGCTCGATGCGCTGTCGGCACAGGTTCGCAAGCTGGGCGAACAGCTGCCGCGACTCGGATTGCTGGGATGTCTCTCCAACCTTCTCGAGGGATCCGTGATGGCGGATTTGTCCGAGCGAGGTCGGCTGCTTGGCGATCTTCAACAAGCCGCACGACTTGTTCAAGATGCGATGCATCGACAGGGGCTCAATGCCGCGAGTGCAGCCGAATGGTTGCGCCGACAACGGCTTCAGCCTCCAGACCCTGTACCCGAGGCGCGTCAACCCCACAGCGACCAAGCAGAAAGCGCCGTCGCGGTGGTCACCGTGCATCGCAGCAAAGGGCTGGAATATCCAGTCGTGATCTGTCCTTATCTCTGGGAAGGACCTGCAGACAGCAACGGACCGCTCTGGAAAATTGAAGGCAGCCAGCAATGGCAGATCTGCTGTAACCGTCACTGGGGGTTGGGTTATCAGGCCGCGGCATTCGCGACGACCCAGGCAGCCGCTGAATCGGAACGGCTCGCCTATGTCGCCGTCACCAGAGCCTGTTCGCAACTCGTGCTGGTCTGGGGCCATGCGGCGCGACAAGACAACGCCCCCCTGGTGAGCTGGTTGTTCGGAGCCGATGCCATTGAGACGGACCTGGACCAGCGCACAGAGGAGCGACTACGAGACCATCTGCTGCGACAGCAGGTCCCGATCACCATCCACCCCTTCCCTGAGAACGACTCAGCTGCAGCGATCGGTCGATGGCAAGGGCCAACGGACCACACCACCCTGACCGTCGGTGGCGTCCCCACCCACATCGATCGGAGCTGGGGGCGGGCCAGCTACTCAGCATGGATCTCCTCCTCCACGGAGAGCTCCCATTCAGAGCTCGGACGTGACCCCGAACCCGAACCCAAAGAATTGGAGACGCCAGGGGCGAACCGTTGGCCGGAGATCGGCCCACTGGCGGACTTTCCAAGGGGTCCAGGCCCCGGCGATTGCCTGCATCGCATCCTCGAACAATGGTCCTTTCAGGCCGATGCCGGTGAAGACACGGTGATCGCAACTGAACTACGCCGAGCAGGGCTTGACCCTGAGCTGTGGCTCGATGCGGTCCGCACCGGTCTGACACACGTGTTGAGCACCCCGCTAGGCGGCCCACTTGGATCTCTATCGCTCAACCAGCTCGGTAGCGAACGCCGATTGCATGAGCTGAGCTTCGACTTGCCGGTGACGGGGATGGTGACCCGAAGCCTCATTCAGGCCTTCCGCGCCGACAACCGCTCACGCTTCAGTGACGATTACATCCCCTATCTCGAGCAACTCTCGGTTAACAGCCGCGGATTCCTCACCGGGTCCATCGATTTGGTGTTCTGTGACAGCGAGGATTTGAACAAAGCCCGCTGGTGGGTTGCGGATTGGAAGAGCAACTGGATTGGAGAACGCGGCGCTGATGGCCGCAGCCAGATGTGTGGTCCACGGCATTACACCCAAACGGCGATGCAGGAGCAGATGGTGCATCACCACTACCCACTGCAGGCCCACCTGTATTTGGTGGCATTGCATCGACATCTGCAGTGGCGACTGCCGGGCTACGACCCAGCGCAACACCTCGGTGGGTATGCCTACATCTTCTTGAGGGGAATGCCCGGCAAGAACAAGCCAACCAATGACGGTCCAGGGCGCATCGTTGAACGGGCGTCCTTGCCAAGGATTCTCACCTTGGATCGGCTGCTGAGGGAGGGCGCAGCGTGACAGGGAGCTGGCCGATTGAGCTCACCGAAGCAGTGCATGCCACCTTGCTGCGCCGCTGCCCCCCACCGCGCCATGGCGATGAACTCCAACCGCTGTGTTGTGAGCTGACCCAAGCCTTGGAGGCGGGCGAACTCACCGTGGAGCTGACGGCAGAACAACACCAGTTGTTAGTCGCCAGCGGCTGGCTGGAACAGCAGAACTGCCCGGTTCAACTCCAAAGCAACCGTGCTGGCTGGCGCCGCTGGGTGGACGCCATGGACGACGTCATCGAAACGCTGATCCAACGGGGAAGCATCAAGCACCACAAGGGATCTGATCCGGCCTCATCCCCGCTTCCCAAACAACTCAATCCAGAGCAACAACAGGCCGTCCTCGCCTTGGATCAGGTCTCCGTTCTGCTGATCAGTGGTGGACCAGGAACCGGAAAAACAAGCACGGTCGTCGAGGTCTTACAGCGGGCGCTCAGCCTTACACCGGAATTACGGGTCGGCCTGGCAGCACCAACCGGGAAAGCAGCGCGACGGCTTGGCGAAGCGGTCCGTCCACGCTTCCAAGATCTGTCTTGCTTCACCCTGCATCGCTGGCTTGAAGCCGGCCGCCATGGCTTTGGTCGTCATCAAGAGCGTCCGTTGGAACTGGACCTCCTGGTCATCGATGAGATGTCGATGGTGGATCTGGAACTAATGCAAGCTCTGCTGGCAGCCTTACCAAGCGGGTGCCGGCTTGTTCTGGTGGGCGATCCAGCCCAGTTACCACCGATCGGAAGTGGGGCCGTCTGGAACGAACTCCAAGCGCCAAAGATTCGCCAACGCTTTGGAGCAGGGGCCATCACGCTGCAAACCACCTACAGAAACCGTGGCGCGATTGCCTCCCTGGCCGCATCACTCCGCAGCAGTGATCAAGCCAACATCCAGCCGCTGCTTGACGCATTGCCCGACTCCGGGAATGCCCGCCATCGCACAGACAGCCTGCGCCGTCTTCCGTTACTCGTGACGCGCTGGTGGACGGAGCGCCTGTCCACCCTCCAGACGCAAGCAGTCGGCATCCTGACGGACGACGGCAGGATCGATGCGCAGGCTGCAGAAGCACTGCTCAACACGTTGGAACAAGAACTCGTGCTCTGTCCGCGCCGGCGAGGACCCTGGAGCCTCGATGACGTGCATCGCAGTCTGCTCGGCAAGAGCCGCCATGACCCGCAGCAATGGCCGACGGGATTGCCTGTGATCAGTGGCGCCAATCAACCCGAATTGGGTTTGGCCAATGGTGATCTGGGGGTCAACCTGTGCATGGCGAACGACAGCCGATTGCTCTTTCGCGTTCTCAATGACGACGGAACCACAACTCTGCGACTGCTGCATCCATCCCGACTTCACGCCGTGGAACCGGCCATAGCAATCACCATTCACCGCTCCCAAGGCAGCGAAGCCAATCGTGTGATCGTTCTGTGGCCGCCCTCTCAGGACAGCGAACGGGAACGCCCCCTTGAGAACCGCTTGCTGTACACCGCGATCACCCGAGCCCGTGCCAGCCTGGATGTGATCACGACAACGACCATCTCCGATGCGAGTTGAACGTCCGTGGGGATGGTTCGAAGAGTTGCTCGAGGCACCCGGCTACAAAATCAAACGGTTGCTGGTGCGCAGCAACCGACAACTCTCACTGCAACGTCATCAACACCGCAGTGAAAGCTGGACTGTGGTGAGTGGTGAGGGAATGCTGCTCTGCGATGAGACATGGACAACAGCTTTGCCTGGAGTCATGCTCACAATCCCGAAAAAAAGCATTCATCGAGCACAGGGCGGGGCACAGGATCTTGTGATCCTTGAAGTGCAACACGGTGAAGTCCTCCAAGAAGACGACATCGAACGCTTGCAGGATGATTACGGTCGGGTGATAACTTAAAGCCCAACCTTTGAAGCGTAGGCAACACAACCATTGTGCGATCTCTGATCGCCGGGAGGTTGTGAGCCTGATTTCAGAGCTCAATCAGGCTAGGGCCACTTTTTATGACTGAACAGCAGAAGCTCGGTGCATCGTCGTGCGCCGTAGATCTTTCCGCTTCAGCACTTCCACAGGACGGTGAATCGTCTTCTGAAGTCTTCACCACAACCATTGAAACCTCCGAAACACCATCTGGATTCGATGGTTTTGGTTTCAGCGAAGCACTGCTGTCGACATTGAAAGAGAAGGGATATAGCGAACCTTCACCCATTCAAAAAGCTGCTTTCCCCGAGCTCATGCTCGGGCGTGATCTTGTCGGCCAGGCCCAAACCGGCACCGGCAAAACGGCCGCCTTTGCTCTTCCCATTCTCGAGCGCCTACGAACAGGCCAAAAAACACCTCAGGCCTTGGTTCTGGCCCCCACAAGGGAGTTGGCGATGCAGGTCGCTGACTCCTTTAAGGCCTACGCCTCTGGGCACCCCCATCTGAAGGTGCTCGCGGTCTATGGAGGGTCCGATTTCCGTTCCCAGATCAATGCTCTAAAACGTGGTGTTGATGTTGTTGTTGGAACACCTGGACGTGTGATGGATCACATGCGCCAGGGAACCCTCGACACCAGTGGTCTGCGCAGCTTGGTTCTCGACGAAGCCGATGAAATGCTGCGGATGGGATTCATTGACGATGTCGAATGGATTCTCGAACAGCTGCCTCAGGAGCGTCAGGTGGTGCTGTTCTCAGCAACGATGCCTTCGGAGATTCGCCGCCTCTCCAAGCGATATCTGAAGGAACCGGCTGAAGTCACCATCCGCACTAAGGATCAAGAAGGAAAGCGGATTCGTCAGCGGTCGATCACCGTTCCGATGAGTCACAAACTCGAAGCACTTCAGCGTGTGCTCGATGCCTGTGGTGGAGAGGGCGTGATCATCTTTGCCCGCACCAAGGCCATCACACTCACCGTTGCCGAAACACTCGATGCTGCCGGGCATCAAGTGGCAGTTCTCAATGGAGACGTGCCGCAAAACCAACGGGAGCGCACCGTCGAACGCCTTCGCAACGGCAGTGTCGACATTCTCGTGGCGACCGATGTCGCGGCTCGAGGTCTTGATGTGGAGCGCATTGGCCTCGTCATCAACTACGACATGCCATTCGATAGTGAGGCCTACGTCCATCGAATCGGCCGTACCGGCCGTGCCGGCCGAACTGGCGAAGCGGTCTTGTTCGTCACCCCGAGGGAGAGACGTTTCATTCGCAACTTGGAACGCGCCACCGGCCAACCCATCGAACAGATGGAAGTGCCCGGCAACACAGCGATCAACCAAGGGCGTTTGGATCGCCTGCGCAAACAACTCAGCGCTGCGGCAACTGCGGAACGAGGCAATGAAGAGGAAGCCGCTCTGCTCAAGGAGCTGATGCAACGGGTTGCCACGGAACTGGAACTCAGTCAGGAAGATCTGGCCATGGCAGCCCTCAATCTGGCCATTGGTCCCAATCCTCTACTGCGCCACGGCGACGACGACTGGATCCAAAACAATCAACGTCATGACCGCGAGCGCCCCGAACGCAGGGGAGATCGCCGTGGTGATCGTCCTGCACGGGCACCCGAAGAGAACATGCAGCGGTACCGCGTTGAAGTGGGACATCGCGATCGCGTCAAACCCGGCAATTTGGTTGGTGCGATTGCGGGAGAAACCGGTCTTCAAGGGCGTGCGATTGGCCGCATCCAGATTTTCGACAACCACAGCCTTGTCGATCTTCCGAAAGGAATGCCCGAGGATGTTTTCAATAGCTTGCAGCGCTTACGCGTGATGAACCGCGAGCTGCAAATTTCTCGAGCGTCGTGATGGCCCCGCTGCTGATCTCCTTGCTTTTGGTCGGTTCCACAACGGCCACTGCTGAGAACGGTGGCGGCTTGATTCGCAAGATCTGCATGAGCTCCTTTGCAGCTGCCATGAAAACTGCAGGTCAAACTGCTCCCGAGGGGATGGCTGACTTCACCTGCAATTGCTTTCTCGAAGAAGTCAACAGCGGCACACGACTGGATGAAGCACAAAACCAGTGCAAGTCCCGCGCCGCTGTTGAGTACTCCATGGAGTGATCCCGAGGTCAGGAAACACTGACTTCGGCAGTAGCCATAGCGCTTGCAACAGCCATCCGCTCCATGGCTCGAATCAATTCCACTTGCACCTCGGGAAGGCTTTGCGCAAGTAGGACATTGACCAAAGCGAGCCGGTCGTCAACGGCCAATTCGCCGTCGTCGCCCCAGGCCAGGGACTGAAGATTCAGACTCGTCATTACGACATCCCCCTGTCAGCATTCACTGACAATGGGGGAAATGCAGTCGATTACCGATCGCCTTCAAGTTGCCTTCAGATTTATGTGTTGAAACGTGGCTCCGCCCTGTAACGTCTAGTTGTTCACGTCCTGACCACCGGCCCATTCCGATCCATCGGAACCGGCTCACGCGACTGAGCACATCCAACGGTTCCACGGTCCATGACCATCTACATCGGCAATCTCTCCTTCCAAGCGGAGCAAGAGCATCTCTTTGATCTCTTCAGTGAGTATGGAGAAGTCAAGAACTGCAGTCTTCCTCTCGACAGAGAAACGGGCCGCAAGCGCGGTTTTGCCTTCGTCGAAATGGTCAACGAAGCTGAGGAGCAAAAGGCCATCGACGATCTCCAAGACGTCGAATGGATGGGACGCATGATTCGCGTTAGCAAAGCAACTCCCCGGGAGCGCACTGGCGGCCCACGGGGCGGCGGCGGCGGCGGTTACCGCAACTGAGTCGATCGCTCAGAGTTCGGATTCAAGAAGCTCTAAGTTGACCTCCTGGCCGGTTACACGGTCCAGGAGGTCTTTGCTGTGATCGATCACCAATGCATTGGCGTCCTCGGGCTGACGCTTGTGGGGAAGTGCCGTCCGCAACACGCTTCTCTTTTGCCTCGCGAGATAGCGATGAAAGCGGTTAAAAGACCTTGATCGGCTCATGGCACCTCCTTCGGTTGTGCTTCCGTTCTACTGCTGGTGGATAGAAACAAACCGTGCGATCAAAAACCTTCAGCAAAGGTTCCATGCGCTCAGAGCGTTCGCCCTTACTGAGGCTGGTCGGTCATCTTGCTCCGCGCTGGAGGCTGGTGACAGCAGCGGTGAGCTGCTCCATCTTGAACAAACTGTTCGATCTCGCTCCACCAGCGCTGATTGGATTGGCGGTGGATGTTGTTGTCCGAGGGCAACAATCCGTCCTGGCCGGATTCGGCGCCGCAACGGTGGCACAGCAACTGTGGTTGCTTGCTGTGTTGACGATGCTGATCTGGAGCGCTGAATCCCTCTTTGAATACCTCTACGACGTGTTGTGGCGCGACCTCGCCCAAAGCACTCAACACAGCCTTCGCTTGGAGGCCTACGACCATCTTCAACAGCTTGAGCTGGCCTTTTTTGAACGCGACAGCAGCGGTCGGTTGCTGTCCATCCTGAATGACGACATCAACCAGCTCGAACGGTTTCTCGACCGTGGTGCCAATCAAATCCTGCAGCTGATCACGACCGTTCTGATCGTGGGCATCGGAATGGCCATGGTGGCTCCTCAAGTGGCCATTTTCGCTTACCTACCGATCCCCGTGATCCTCTGGGGATCCATGCGATTCCAACGCAAACTCGCCCCTCGATACAAAGACGTTCGCTTTCACGCGGGAGCCCTGTCCTCAAGGTTGGCCAACAATCTTGGAGGGATGCTCACGATTAAGAGTTTCACCGCCGAACCACTGGAGTTGGAGCGGCTTACACAAGAAAGCCAGGCCTATCGCCAAAGCAACGCCAAAGCGATTCGCTTGTCCGCCGCGTTTATCCCGTTAATCCGTTTTGCAATTCTGTTCGCCTTTCTGGCCATCCTGCTGATCGGCGGCTTTCAAGCGTTGTCCGGCCAGCTCGAGGTCGCCACTTACAGCGTTCTGATCTTCATTACCCAACGGCTGCTCTGGCCCCTCACCTCCCTGGGACGGACCCTCGATGACTACCAGCGCTCGATGGCCTCCACGCAACGGGTGCTGGATCTGATCGACACGCCTGTGGGAATCAGCAACGGAGCCATTCCACTGGATCCACAGCAGGCGAAAGGAGCCTTGCGTTTTGAAGGGGTCTCATTCCATTACCCCGAGCGCCCTGTGCTCCTCGACGGCTTTGATCTCGAGATCCCAGCGGGACAAACCATCGGGCTGGTTGGTTCAACCGGATCCGGAAAAAGCACGGTGGTGAAGTTGTTGCTGAGGTTGTATGAGCATCAATCCGGTCGAATTCTCATTGATGAGACACCGATTGAAAGCCTCAACCTGGCGGACCTACGGCGTTGCATCGCCCTGGTGAGTCAAGAGGTGTATCTCTTCCATGGAACCGTGGCCGAAAACATTGGCTACGGCCAGCAACGCTGTTCACGCGCTGCCGTGATCCGTGCCGCTGAACTCGCCGAAGCCTCTGGATTCATCGAAGCGCTTCCAGACGGCTACGACACCTTGGTTGGTGAACGGGGCCAACGACTCTCTGGTGGTCAGCGCCAACGCATTGCCCTGGCAAGAGCCATTCTCAAGGATGCTCCTGTTCTGATCCTCGATGAGGCAACTGCCGCCGTGGACAACGACACCGAAGCTGCCATTCAGCGCTCTCTGGAGCGGATCACGAGAGACCGCACAACGTTGGTGATCGCCCATCGACTCAGCACAGTGCGCCATGCCGATCAAATCATCGTGATGCAAAACGGCTGCATCGTTGAGCAGGGACGCCATGACCAACTGCTGAACAACCAAGGGGTTTACGCCCATCTTTGGCATGTTCAAGCCGGCGAACGGACTGCACTTCCTGAAGCTTCCATTGCCGCGCCAAACAGGGTCGAACAAGCTGATAACGCATCAATGCACCGCTGAACTGCACCTATGGAGGCTTCCATCAGCCACCTGATGCACCATCCGCTGGGTGTTTTCGCCCTCCTGGTGAGCATCAGTGCCGTCATTCCACCGCTGGTGAGGCGGGTTGGTCTTCCTGACCTGGTTGGACTCCTCGCCGCTGGCGTGGTTGTTGGGCCGCATGCCCTTGGTTGGGTCGACACGGGATACGCGGAGGTAGAGGCCACGGTGGAGCTGCTCTCAAGCCTGGGGGCGGTCTTCCTTTTGTTCACCATGGGCCTCGAGATTGATCTCGAAGAGTTCAACAGGGTGAAACGCCGCTCGGTGGTGTTTGGCTTGCTCATCCTCTGCATCGGCGTTGGAACGGGGGTGAGCATCGGCATGCTTGCTGGGTTCGCTCCCGTGCCTTGTCTTCTGCTGGGTGCGCTGATGGCGACGCACACCCCCCTCGGTTATCCGATTGTTCGCAGTTACGGCGCTCAAAAAGATGAGGCCGTTGTCGTCAGCGTTGGCTGCACGATCATCACCGACATCGTGGCGCTGCTGCTTCTCGCCGTTGGCCTGGGTCTTGGCGAAGGAGACCTGAGCGGAGCCGACCTGGTGATGCTCCTGGTTCGGATCGCGGTGTTTGCCCTGCTCGTCGTGGTGGGGATTCGTCAATTGGGCCGGCAGTTGGTGCTTCGCGGCATCAGTGACGAAAACAGGATTGTGCTGGCCGTTTTGGTGGCGCTGTTTCTGGCCTCACTCGGCGCAGAACTGGCTGGTGTTGAAAAACTCGTTGGCGCTTTCCTGGCCGGACTGGCCGTCAATTCCGTTCTCCCAGAAGGGCGGGTGAAAGAGCAGGTGATCTTTGTTGGAGGTGTGCTGTTTATCCCGATCTTCTTCATCGATTTGGGTCTGCTGCTCGACGTGAAGAGCCTGGGCGCCAGCTTGAGCAACTTCCAATTCACGGCCTTGATGCTGGTGGGGGCGATTGGTGGCAAAGGCCTGGCCTCATGGATCAGCGGCAGCCTGTTCCGCTATCGCAGGCCACAAATCCTGATGATGTGGTCGCTGACCATGCCAAAAGTGGCCGCCACATTGGCCACCGCCTTCATCGGCTTCCGAGCCGGATTGCTTGATCAGATGGTGCTGAACAGCGTGCTCGCGGTGATGGTAGTGACCGCGACCCTGGGGCCCATCCTCACGGAACGGGCGGTGACCCGCCTGAACGACTCCCCCCAAGGCATCGTGCCCAGCAGCTTTGGCGAGGAGCCCACTCGATTGGAAGGCAGCAGCAGCGTTGTGCAGCGACCACTGCGCATCGTTGTTCCCGTGGCCAATCCTCAAAATGAAGCGGGCTTGCTATCGATGGCAGCCAGGCTTGTTCGAGGGTCTTCGGGTAGCAACGGATTGCTGTTGCCCCTGGCCATGGTTAATCCGAGCCTGGCGGAACTGCGAGGTGGAATCAATAGCGCCGTTGCAGCTGCCCGAGGTCGCCTCAGCGTTGCTGAGGCCATTGGAGACGACCTCGCTGTCCCCACGCGAACGCTCTTGCGCCTCGATGAAGACCTCCCAGGTGGCATGAGCCGAACCGCCATGGAACAAGCGGCTGATCTCTTGCTTCTCGGAGCAGGGAGACCGGATCAGCTGCGTGCCTGGCTGCTTGGCGACATGGTGGATGGTGTCTGCCGAACCGCCCACTGCCCTGTGGTGGTGGTGAACCTCAGCAAACGACCCGAGCAATCGCTCAACCGAATTTTAGTTCCGATCAAAGATCTCTCCGCGAGTGCCAGGGAGCAGTTCGAGCTCGCCCTGCGTGTGCTGAACACCGCACCGGAGGAAGCCCGAACGCGCATCACCCTGCTCCATGTGCACGACCCGAGGTACAGCGGGAGTGATCGGCTATGGATGGAAGATCAACTCATCCGTTGGCGACCGACGGGGATTCCAGCCGAACGTTTCCACACGGTGATCGTGCGGGGCCCAGGGATTGATGGAGCGATTCATCGGCTCAGCCGAGAACATGATCTCGTCATCCTCCGGACCCAGCGTCGGCGCGTTGGCGGTCTGCCGATTCCAGGCAGTGACAGAACCAGCCAATTGATTAGCCAGCTCCCCTGTGCCGCAATGGTGATCAGCGATCCTCTGGTCTGATCACCACAACATTGGCTGACTGGCTCAAATCAGCAGGTTCAGAGAGGTCACGACCCGTCCGCAGAGATCACTGACCTTCTCCCAACGCTCCTCATTCACGCTGGTCGCCAAGGTGTATAACCGCCCCCTGTCGACCACAACCGTGGCGAGCTCATGACGGTCTCGATCAGGGAGATGAACGGCATATTCCAGGTCATAAAAGGTGTGTCCGTTCACGTCGCGTTCGTTGGCTTCGATGAGCTCGGCACTACGGCCACTGCCCTCGGTTGCGATGATTTCGCGACGAAGACGCTCACCAACCGCAACGGCACTCCCGAGGTCGTCGAGATCGTTGCTCTCATCAATATTGGAGATCACAAGGCTCACGGTCTCATCGCTGTGAATCAGATCGTGAAACACCACTTGAGGCCCGTTGCTGACTTGGACGCGGGTCCAACCGGTCGGGTACAGAAAGGCGTAGCGGCCGTCGGGGCTTTGGAAACTCTGCAAACCAGCGGTCGGTCCCGCTGCACAAGCACCGAGAGAAAACACCAATACGACGCAGGCCAAAAGACGGGCAAGCGATCGGAAGGGTTGCATCGAAGCCACAGCGATTGGTGGCATTCTGCCTAGAGTCGAGCACTGATCGGCGGCAGACCCCTGAGCGGATTCACCCGACCGTTGGCGAGACTGATTGATCAGTTCGAACGCTTACCTGGTATTGGTCCGCGCACAGCCCAGCGCCTGGCCCTCCATCTGCTCAATCAACCGGAAGAGCAAATCCATCAGTTCGCCGACGCATTGTTGGCAGCTCGAACGAAAGTTGGCCAGTGCCAAAGCTGCTTTCACCTCAGCGCAGAACCGCTCTGCGAGATCTGCAGAAATCCAGAACGCAGCAATGGGTTGATTTGCGTGGTGGCCGACTCCAGGGATCTCCTCGCCCTGGAACGAACTCGGGAATTCAAAGGCCTGTACCACGTGCTGGGTGGATTGATTTCGCCGATGGATGGCGTCGGCCCTGAACTCCTCCAAATCACCACATTGGTGAAACGCCTGACAAAAGAGGAGATCACTGAAGTAATCCTGGCCCTTCCGCCGAGTGTGGAAGGCGACACCACCAGCCTCTACTTGGCGCGTCTGCTGAAACCGTTCTGTTCTGTCACCCGGATCGCCTACGGACTACCGGTCGGCAGCGAATTGGAATACGCCGATGAGATCACCCTGAGTCGTGCCCTTGAAGGACGGCGCCCCATGGACGAATGAGCCAAAAAGTTCAGAATCTGAATAGTCCCAGTAGCCCATGAGTCAGTACAGCGGTATTGCTCCCACCGAACGACTCCCCGAGTGGTTGCGCCGACCGATCGGCAATGCCTCGGATCTCGAGGCTGTGCAGGGTTTGGTCAAGCGCAACCGTCTTCACACCATCTGCGAAGAAGGGCGTTGCCCCAATCGGGGCGAGTGCTACGCCGCTGGCACGGCAACCTTTCTGCTGGGTGGCTCCATCTGCACGCGCAGCTGTGCGTTCTGCCAGGTCGAGAAGGGCATGGCCCCCATGGCAGTGGATTCCGCCGAAGCGGAACGCGTCGCTGATGCCGTTGAGGCCATGAAGCTGCGTTATGTGGTGCTAACGGCCGTTGCCCGAGATGATTTGGCTGACCATGGGGCGTCGTTGTTCACAACGACCATGGAGGCGATCCGAGCCCGCAATCCGTTGATCGCGATTGAAGTGTTAACTCCAGATTTCTGGGGCGGGCACCCTGAGTTCGAGCGAGCTGTTGCTGCCCAACGAACTCGCCTGCACACCGTTCTCGCTGCTGAGCCCGTCTGCTTTAACCACAACCTCGAAACGGTGAAAAGGCTTCAAGGAAAGGTGCGCCGTGGGGCCACTTACACACGTTCCCTCGGGCTCTTAGCCGCAGCACGAGAGCACAAGCCTGGAATTCCAACCAAATCCGGATTAATGCTCGGACTGGGTGAAAACCGAGAGGAGATTATCGCCACCATGCACGACCTGCGAGCCGTCGACTGTCAACGACTCACCCTCGGGCAATATCTGCGCCCCTCACTCGCCCACATTCCGGTGGCTCGCTACTGGACACCTGACGAATTCGACGAACTCGGCAGCATTGCCTCTGATCTGGGATTTCAACAGGTTCGAAGCGGTCCACTTGTTCGCAGCAGCTATCACGCTGCTGACTGAGTCCAGCCGCGCAGACTGCGTTCCAGCACCTGATCCACATCTCCGCGCATCAGAGCACCCGCTCCACCCCAGACCAACCGCAGGGGCAGATCCCACACAGCAGCGTCGACACGACGCACATTGGAAAATCCTCTCTGCTGGAAGTACCGCACAAGGCGCCGGTGTTGCCGTTCATCGTCATCAATGGCCAGCAAACGCGCCGAGCGACAAGGGGTCGCCTCAATGGCCCAAGCCATGGTGGCTGCCCAGATCAGGTCGCCCGTTCCCGCAGTGGCCGCAGGAAGAACACGCATGGTGTCCAGCTGCAAGCCTCGTTCCGCGGGATAAGCCCAACCCTTCATTTCTCCTTGAAGCAACAAACGACCGTGATCGCCACTGCGACCGACCACAACCCGCAAGCTGAACAAGCCGAGCGGTCGTCCAACTTTCAGCCGCAAGATCAGACCACGCTGCTGAGCTTCAGCCTCCAGTCGCTCCAGCATCAATCAATGAATCCCAACAAAATAAAGCTGACGTTAAAACGACAGCGCAATGGCGTCTTGCCCATAACAATGACGCTGCAATAGACGACCGCCGGCAGAGATGTCCAATCGATTGAATTATCTCTATTTGATGAATAAGGCCAGCGAAGCCAATGATCGGCAGACCTATGACTTCTATCTGCAGCAGGCCAACCAAGAGAAGATCAAAGAGATTTCAAAGCGCTCTCTCCGATCCGATTGCAGCCTGAAACAAAGCGCGAGCTAGCAACCCCCATAACGCCCCAACGAGAGATAGCTCAAACAAACTTAACAACGTGTTGATACGCAAATAAGAAGAAAAAGCAATGGCGCTCGGCAGGTCACCAAGGCCACGGTGGATGAGCACCACAGCGGGTCATGTCCAACACAGCCAATGGGCGAGTCCCATACACCGTTCGGCATCGCACATCGGACGGCGACAAGCTCGAATCATGTTTCTACGCCTGCGATGCATTCGAAGCACGGATGCTCGCGATGGAATTCAATGAGTACATCAAGAAACATCCAAACTGCATCGATTCAATTTTAAAAATCAGCGCCTGATCAACCAATCAGGTTCATGCCCAAAAACCCCTTGCCCTGACCCCATCCTTGTTTGTCTTTGAGGAATGTAAGGGCGAGCTCAAAATCCATTAACCCCTCTTGCTCTAAACGATCACGGGGAATAGGTGATTCGGTCGTCTGCTGATAACGCTCAAGAATCAGGTCCCGGTTTTGATCCAAAAACTGAACCAACTCCGTCAAAACAAATTGTCTCCAGGCATCACTCGATCCACGATCCGCTGCATTCGACATCTCAACGCCTGAGCTCAGAATCAGACCTTATATGGGTCGAGGTGGATATCCACAACGGCCGAGACGGGCAAAGGTCCGTAGAGATGGGGAAAAAACAAGCCAGTCGGAATCGAATCCGCGCGTAATGGTGAGTTCAAACGCAAAGGATCGATCTCTAGCAAACGAATCGAACCAGCATCGGCGTAAAAACGTTCAAAGGTGTCAACCACCTGATCACGCCAGGACAAATGGATAAATCCCACTTGCGCGAGGTTCAGCCCCCTTGTTGACACGGAGTAGAAACCTGATGCTTGCGCCTTGAGCCAATCCTGCTCAAGCGCCAGGTGAAACAACGGTTGATCCAGCGGCACAGATTGGGCGTCCGCAGGAAAGAGTTTGGGAGCATCCCCCGGCTGCCAGGGGTCAAATCGCGACATCAAGCGATCAAAGGCAGGCCCCTCGATCAACCGGTTCAACCAGATCCGGAGCGACTCCAAATCAGGATCGGCATCAAAGGCTTGAGGGTCAGCAATCCGCCACTGGCGAACAAAAGGCCACAACGCAGCATCAGCGAGAGACAAGCGATCACCCAGCAACCATCCCTGCTGCGCAATCAGCTCATTCCATCTCTTCAAAGTGCAAAGACCTGCCTCACGATGCTCATCAGCACTGCAATCGGGATAGCGATCGCTGTATTTAAAACGGTCGAGATGGTGTTTCAGTGGACCATCATTTTCAGCGATTAAATCAGTCGCATCGCCCGCCGTTAACCAATTCTGTGGGTCTGCCTGAGTGAGCGCCCAATGCATCACATCAAGGCTTTCATCAATCACTCGGCCATCCGCACAAACCAGTACAGGCACCGTGCCCTTCGCCGACGCTTCAAGCATGGATTGGGGCTTGTGTTTGAGCTGAATCTCTCGCAACTCCACGAGCACACCGGATGCCAACAATGCGCCCCGCGCCCGCATGGCATAGGGGCAACGGCGAAAGCTGTACAGCACAGGGCGTGAGTTGGTCATGTCCTGCATCTGCTGGAACAACAGTTAACTCAATTGCTGCCGATCCATCTGGCGTTGGCGCATCGCAAAGCGATCACGATCAGCATCCGTGAAGCGATCCACGCAGTGCACGCACTGCACCCCTTTGATGTAGCTCGGTAGTGCGCGCTGCTGAGGTGACACCGGCAAACCGCAGGCATGGCAGAGGCGGTGCTCACCGGGTTCCAGTCGATGATTCAAGGCCACCCGCTGATCGAACACAAAGCATTCGCCCTGCCAACGGCTTTGCTCTTCCGGCACCTGCTCCAGGTACTTGAGAATCCCCCCGCGCAGATGATGCACTTCGCCGAAGCCTTCTTGCTGTAGGTAACTGCTGGCCTTTTCACAACGAATCCCGCCGGTGCAAAACATCGCGATGCGCTTGCTGCCTTGCTGCTCAAGCATCGGCCGCAAGGTCTGCTCCGCCCACTGCGGAAATTCACGGAAACTATCGGTGCCCGGGTCGATGGCGCCAGCAAAGGTTCCAATGCTGGTTTCATAGCTGTTTCGGGTATCGATCACCAGCGTGTCGGGATCATCCACCAGAGCATTCCAATCATCTGGTTCGACGTACCTCCCCACGCTGGCGCTGGGATCCACGCTGCCCATGCCGATGGTCACAATCTCCTTCTTGCGACGGGCCTTAAACCGACGGAACACCGGTTGATGGGCCCAGCTGCGCTTCACTTCAAGCCGCGCGTAGTGATGGTCGCCGAGATCCAAGGATCCCCGCAAGTGCTGCAGCACGGCATCAACACCGGCCTCGGGCCCGCTAATCGTGCCGTTGACGCCCTCTGGGGCAACTAGCACCGAGCCAAGAACACCACCCTCCCTGGCCAGGGTTGGCAATGCGTCCAACAACGCCTCCCGGCGCATGTCATTCAGCGATGTGAAGGCGTAAAACGCCGCCACCAAGAGCCGGCTCATGCCGCTGCCTCGCACTCCTGCCAATTGGCGGTTACTCCGGCATCCGCCAGCAGCTGACGATCCGCTTCTACATCCGGGTTCCCGGTGGTCAGTAGAACATCCCCGTAGAAAATCGAATCAGCGCCTGCCTGCAGGCAAAGAATCTGAGCTTCGCGGCTCATCGATTCCCGTCCAGCACTGAGCCGCACGCGGGCATTGGGCATGAGAATTCGCGCTGCGGCCACCATCCGCACCAGCTCTAAGGGTTCAAAGGGAGCCTGATCCTCCAGGGGGGTTCCGCCGACAGCCACCAGTCCATTGACCGGAACGCTCTCAGGATGGGGATTCATGCTGGCCAGCACCTGCAACATCGAGGCCCGGTCCCGCAGGGTTTCGCCCATGCCGATAATCCCGCCACAGCAAAGGGTGACGCCGGCATTCCGGACCCGCTGCAACGTTTCCAAACGCTCCTGATAAGTGCGCGTGGAAATAATCCGGTCGTAGTGCTCCGGGCTGGTATCGAGATTGTGGTTGTAAGCCGTCAGCCCAGCATCAGCCAGCCGTGCGGCCTGTTGATCGGTGAGCATCCCGGCGGTCACGCAGGCTTCCATGCCCATGCCGCGCACTCCACGCACCATGTCGAGCATCGCTTCGAAGGGGGCACCATCGCGAATCTCTCTCCAAGCCCAGCCCATGCAGAAGCGATCCGCGCCAGCTTCTTTGGCTGCCCGGGCTCGCTGAAGCACTGGCTCCACCTGCATCTGCGCCTCAAAGGCCGAGACGTCACTGCTGTTGTGGATCGACTGCGAGCAATAGGCACAATCTTCTTCGCAGCCGCCGGTTTTCACACTCAACAGTGAGGCCAACTGCACCCGGTAACCAGGGTTGGCTTCACGATGCACGGTCTGGGCCTGCCAGAGCAAATCCATCAACGGCAACTCCAGCAGAGCCTGGATCTCTTCCGTCGTCCAGTCGTGGCGGATGCTCACACTCATGATTTGATCGGTTCAAGACCGCCGAAACGACGGTTACGGCTCTGAAAATCGAGCAAAGCCTGGGTTAATGCCTGTGCATCAAAGTCAGGCCAGTGCACATCAGTGATGTGAATTTCGGCATAAGCAAGCTGCCAAAGAAGGAAGTTACTGATGCGTTGCTCACCACTGGTTCGAATCAAAAGGTCGGGATCCTCCATGCCAGCCGTGAACAACTCCGCAGCTAGGTGATTTTCATCGATGGATTGCGGACTGAGCTCTCCGCGTACAGCACGCTCCGCCAGTCGCTGCGCTGCCCGAACCAGTTCGCGACGACCGCCGTAGTTGGTGCACACATTGAATTGAATGCCTTGATTCTCTGACGTGCGCTCCATCGCATCAGTGATGAGCGCCTGCAAGCCATCTGGCAATCCATCCAGATCTCCCAAAAAACGGATTCGGACCCGTTCCTTCTCCAGGCTTTTGAGCTCACTTTTCAACACTCGCTCGAACAGCGTCATCAAAAAACTGACCTCATCCCCAGGTCGAGACCAGTTTTCCGTCGAAAAGGCATAGGCCGTTAAAGCCTGGATACCCCAGTCACTGCACAGACGCAGAGTTGTCTTGAGTGCTTCGACACCCGCACGATGCCCCATCACCCGGGGCAAACCACGTGATTTAGCCCAACGACCATTGCCATCCATGATCACCGCGACGTGGGCAGGCAGACGAGATTGATCCAGCGCTTCTGGACGGGGAGCGCGCGTCTGGGTGTCAGTGCTGGTGGCCGGTAGACGGCTCAAGACAGCGACTCGGCAGAAGGATTGCCTACGCTACGCCGCCCTGGGGGCAGGGCATCAACGCCGCTGATTAGCTCCGTCAGCAGTTCTTGAAGGCGACTACTGGTAATGGGACGTTCAAGACGACCTTGATTGGCGAGAGACAAGGTTCCGGTCTCCTCTGAGACAACAATGCAAATGCAGCGGTCAAAGCGTTCAGTAATCCCCAGTGCTGCAAGGTGACGGGTCCCATATCGACTCACTGCTCGACGCGAGAGAGGAAGGATGACGCCAGCTGATTCAATGCGATTTCCACGAACCAGGACAGCACCGTCGTGCAGCGGCGTATCAGCAGCGAACAGATTCAGCAGGAGTTCACGGCTCATCTGCGCACCGATGACGACACCAGGGTTGAGAAAATCTTCAGGCCGTAGGTCGCTGCCGATGTCCACCACGATCAAGGCACCTCGGCGTTGCTGAGACAAGCGCCCAGCCGCTTCAGTGATCGAACCCACAGTTCCTGCAGCTGCTTTGAATTCGTTTTGGGATTTACCGAGCAGCACAGCCAGACGCAATGTGCCCAGCAGCTCCATCAACCGCCGCAACTCTCCTTGCCAAAGAATGGCGAGGGACAACGAGCAGGCCAGCACCAGTGCATCGACCAGCTTTGATGTGAGCGGAAGGTTGGCGTATCTCTGAACGAACCAACCCAGAGCGACAAGGAACAGATACCCACGCAACAACCAGAGGGTGCGCTGTTCCTTGACGCGAAAAAAGAGCAAAAAGCCGATCGCAGAAGCAAACAGAACGTCCAAGATTTGGCGAGACAGCTCTGCCTCCAAGACGTTCACTCGGCTCTACGACCTCTCTGGACTCAACGTAACGTCCGGAAGCGCTCAGGCAGGACGTCGTAGCGCAGCAGATCATCCGGCTGCTCACGTTTTTGAACCAGCTCGGCCTGACCGCCATGGACAAGCACAGCAGCAGGTCGAGGAATGCGGTTGTAGTTCGAACTCATCGATGCGTTGTAAGCACCGGTCGCAAACACAGCGACAACATCTCCGCTGGTGGTGGTTGGCAGCGGTAAGTCTTTGAGTAGGACATCACCGGATTCACAATGCTTGCCGACAAGGTTGACCGTCTCTTCGGCAGCCGCTAGCGGACGATCTGCCAGACAGGTGGTGTAAAGGGACTGATAGGTAATGGGTCGGGGGTTGTCACTCATGCCGCCATCGACAGCGACATAGGTGCGAACACCAGGGATCGTCTTACGCGAGCCAACGGAATACAAGGTGACGCCAGCGGGAGCAACCAGGGAGCGACCCGGCTCACACAACAAACGCGGCAGCTCGAGATCTCGCTGACGGCAAGCGTTCGCAACGGCCTCCGCGACAACCTGAACCCAAGCATCAATCGATGGTGGATCGTCAGATTCGACATAACGAATGCCCAATCCACCGCCGACATTGAGATCCGTCACCGGGTGACCCAGCCCGCGGGCGAGTTTGAGCGCTTCTGCCATCACCCCAGCGAGATCACGGTGAGGCTCCAGCTCAAAAATCTGCGAGCCGATGTGAGCATGCAGACCGGTCAACACTCCCCAGGGCTGACCAACCAAATTGGTCAAGACCGACTCAAGTTGATCTGGGTCGAAGCCAAATTTGCTGTCGAGATGGCCGGTTCGGATGTACTCATGCGTATGGCATTCGATTCCGGGGGTAAACCGGAGCATCAACTTCGCTGGATCCGATCCAGCGGGAATCAGAGCCGCAAGTCGATCGAGATCGTGCTGGTTATCCACAACGATGGTCACGTTGTTGCGATAAGCGATCAGCAACTCGTCATCGGACTTGTTATTGCCATGCAAAACAATCCGATCTCCCGGCATTCCGCCCTGCAGCGCTGTGAGCAGCTCACCAGCAGAAACGGCATCCAAACCCAGACCTTCGGAAGCCACCAAGCCACTCATCATCAATGAGCTATTGGCCTTTGATGCGTAGATCGGTAAGGACGAACCGGGGTAGTGC
>CEPW01004633.1_pt1 | contig 30112 bp, 26 predicted proteins | sample 356211 | NCBI WGS metagenome assembly CEPW01 (sample SAMEA2620021, study PRJEB7988) | marine metagenome | biome: marine biome (ENVO:00000447); feature: deep chlorophyll maximum layer (ENVO:xxxxxxxx); material: "saline water (ENVO:00002010), including plankton (ENVO:xxxxxxxx)" | depth 25 m
CACTTGGTCGCCCCAAGTTTTAGCTCGATAGTGAAATACATTATGGAATTTACTTTTGCCAGCAAAAAGGTCCCTCATCATTTCTTGGCGTGTTTTTATTTGTAAATCTGCAGCAACCATGTACAGAAGATGAGCATGGCCTATCTCATCTTGTGTTTTAGCTATTACAGACATTTTGTGACGTAACCCAGGTGCTCTGGGTATCCAATCTCGTTCTGTTAAGCCACCCATGAGTTCGCTGTTCGCATGCATTTCTATGAAGTCAAAGACAGCCTGACGATATTCTGTGGGCATTTCATCAACTGGTTCAACAATCCCGCCACTATCTAGAAAATTTTCAAAAGTTTCTAAAGAGTCCCATGACCGGTTCATACTTATCTCCTAAATACAGTTTAGATTTCATTAAAGTTTTAATCAATTTTTCATTGTTCAACCTCTGGAAAACTGTACCTGGGAGTTAGGCTGTGACTATGACACAACTTGGCTACCAAATCCCAAATTTCAATTATCCGAATGGCTCCAGAGAAACACTTTTTGAAGATGTAGTTGCTCAAACCCTTGCTGCCGAAGCGAGTGGCTTTGACACTGTCTTCGTGATGGACCACTTCTACCAGCTACCAGGAATTGGAAATCCTGATGACTACATGCTTGAGTGCTATTCGCTATTAGCAGCACTTGCAGCAAGAACTTCAAAAATTCATCTCGGTTCACTAGTGACTGGCAATACTTATAGAAACCCTGCCTTTTTAGCAAAAACAATCACCACCCTTGATGTAATTTCAGGTGGTCGGGCCCTACTTGGTATCGGCGCTGGATGGTTTGAGTTGGAGCACAACGCTCTCGGTTTTGAGTTTGGAACTTTTACCGATCGGTTCGAAAAACTTGAGGAAGCTTTACAGATCATTCTTCCAATGCTGGAGGGAGAGCGTCCAAGTTTTTCTGGAAAACACTACTCAGTTGTTGATGCAATAAACGAGCCTCAGCCCCTTCATAAAATCCCCGTAATGATCGGTGGCGGAGGTGAGAAAAAAACTCTTCGAATGGTGGCGCAATATGCGGACGAGTCCAATTTGATTTGTAATCGTGAAGAAATACCTAGAAAACTAGAAGTTCTAGAAGAGCATTGTGGCCGACTAGGTCGCGATAGAAACGAGATTTGCGTTTCCTGGCTTGGTTTTTTGGGTATTGCTCCCACCGAAGAAGCAGCCGAGACAGTCAGAAAAGAGTATTGGCAATCTAAAGGTATTGATTGGGATGCTGCTGATGATGACTTTAAAGCCATGCTTACTTCGAGGATGGTTTTTGGCGGCCCCGATCAAGTAAAAGAACAGATCCAAGGACTACTTGATCTCGGTTTAGACGGATTGACCTTAAATATGATTCCCAATGGACATGATGCAGAGATGGTTGCACTAGCCGGAGAAACACTGGCTCCTTTATTCAAATAGTGATACAAAGAGATTTCTGTAATTTAGAAGCTTTTGTTTCTCCAAGAGCTAGTCGGAGCGGCGTTCTTTACAACCAAGGGATTATCAAGATCAGAGTTAATGAAGCTCCAGTAAACGGCCGTGCTACAGAGTCAGCATGTAAAGAATTAGCTAAAGCGCTTGGCATAAGGCGGTCGCAGGTCTCCACTTCGGTGGGGTCAAAAGCTCGTACAAAAAGGTTTCATGTAGAAGGACTCAGCGAGCTTGAAGCCCTATCTCGTCTTGGTAGATAGAAGGACTCAATTTCTTTGGTAACCCTATCCTTACTGGCACACCTGGTGAATACATCACATGGGGTTCTCCAACAGGTTTGGGCAGACCTGCAGCTTCAATGAACTCATCTTTAAGATGATGCAATTTGGCTTTATACAAAGGCCAAGGCGGGTGGTCAATAGGCGCCCATATGAAATTCTTTGTTGGGGATTGTGCAATCAAACCCCAACGTGCTGTTAAAAACCGTTCTAAATTACCATCGGTTTTTTCTTGTTTTTCAATAACGATGTTTGATTGAAGATCACGGGTAGGCCATCTTCGCATAGCTTTAGTTGCAACATAATTTCCAACGCTGGTATGGCTAACTTTTCCATAGCAATACGGAATTTTATAAACAGTTCTTGCGGTTAAGGTTGGGATGATCTTGTTTATGTCTAGGGAGAAAAACCATACTCCCGACTTTTCACCGCATCTAACGTATGTCCGGACATTAACCTCGGGGAAAGACCCAACATGGGGCAATGGATGCATCATTGGAAATCCTAAATCGTCCATTTGAAAAGGAATCAAGCCAACCCATGCATCTCCGTCAAACGTTTCAACTTCAATTCCTTTAGGAAGTAGCCTCGCAACAGTATCTACTGGATACCGCCAGTGAAGAAAAACAAGATCTATCCAATTTTGAACCATTACTGCCCTTTTAATTTTTACTGGGCAAGAATTTGAAAGAAGTTGACTCATTGTTACAAAATGATCATTAATGCAATAATCGATCGCGAAGACCAGCCGATTGTTCGAATCCAATTAGTTTTGATTAATGCGTTAATGACATCAAATGTGTGGCTGTTAATTAGTAGTGAATGTTTTGGAACTTGAAGAAAAACTGTCGATAAATGAACTTTTATCAGGATTAAACCCCCGATTAAAGGGAGAAGTCGGCCATTCACAGGGTCAAAGAAAAGCCATAATGTAGTTACACCCTCTGCCAGCATCGGAAACCCAACCACCCAGGAAGTTCTTTTCTGATGCTCGGAAGCATAAGATCTTGATTCGTTTTCACCTACCCTATGGAAGAGGGGGTAGTGCACAATTTGCACGAACCAAATGATTCCTGCCATAAAAACTGTTGATATGAAATGAACATATGCGATGGTCACGTTCTGTAATGTACCGAGATGATTATTTAGGTCAGCAGTATGTGACAGATTTAACGATTGGCAACACCATAATTTCTGATTGGCTGTCTTACATTTAAATTCATCAGGTTAGAACACAATGACACTTAAAACGCACGCAAAAAAACCAACCATTCTTGTTATGGGAGATCAGATCAATAGGAACATTTCTTCTCTTATGGGCCACTCCCCTTCCACCGCTCGAATTCTTATGGTTGAAATTGAAAAAAAATTTGATTCTAACCAATGGCATATTCAGAAAGCTCATTTGATTCTTTCTGCAATGCGACATTTTGCTGATGAACTTCGGCAAGAGGGTTTTGAAGTTGACTATCGGGTTTCAAAGGATTTAGTTACCGGCATCACTGAGCACTCGAAAGAATTCATGCCAGAAGAAATGATTGTGATGGAGCCAATGAATTGGAATGGTCAAAAGATTGCTGAGAAATGTGGTCTCAAAATCACAAGAAACAATCAGTTCCTCTGCCATTATGAAGATTTTGCTGGATGGGTGGACTCTCGTAAGTCATTTAAAATGGAAGATTTTTACCGTTGGCAGCGTAAACGGCTACAGGTTCTAATGGACGGAGATTCTCCAATTGGTGGAAAATGGAATTTTGACCATGAAAACCGTGAACGGCCTCCTCGAGATGGCCGGAAATGGCCAGAGGTTAAATTATTCACTCATGATCAAATTGATAAAGAGGTTTTAAGTAGTTTGGGTAATGCCTGGGGGGCAGCTCCAAAAGGAATCTGGCCCGTAACGAGAGAACAAGCTCTAATCCGATTAGATGAGTTTATTCATGGCGCTTTACCAATATTTGGACCATATGAAGATGCAATGCTCAGCCAAGAATGGAAATTAGCACACTCAGTTCTTAGCTCCTCTTTAAATATTGGACTATTACATCCCAGTGAGGTGGTCGCGGCAGCCGAATTGTCTTATCACGATGGTAATGCTCCAATTAACAGCGTTGAAGGTTTTATAAGACAAATAATTGGATGGCGAGAATACGTCTGGGGCTTGTACTGGCTTTGGATGCCGGAATATAGGAATTCAAATTATTTAGAAGTCAATCGAGAAGTGCCTCCTGCTTTTTTAGAAAAAGATGCTACAGAAATGGCATGCATTAGTGGAGCTATGGACCACTTGTATGAGTATGCGTATACGCACCATATTGAAAGACTTATGGTCTTTGGAAATCTTTCTTTAACTAGTGGTTTAAATCCGCAGGGTGTAACTAATTGGATGTGGTCTCGTTTTATTGATGGCGCAGAATGGGTCATGCTGCCAAATGTTTTAGGAATGGCTGTTCACGCTGATGGCGGGAAAATGGCGACAAAACCCTACGCCTCTGGTGGAGCTTACATAAACAGAATGAGCAATTACTGCTCGGATTGCATTTACGATCCTAAAAAACGTAGTGGAGAATTAGCCTGCCCTTTTACTACTTTGTATTGGGATTTTCTTGCTAGGAACGAAAATAAACTTTCTAACAACCCGCGGATGGGTCAACAATACGCTGGATTAAGAAGGCTTTCGAATCTTGATGAGGTCCGCAATAGAGCTTCAGAAGTACTGTTTCACCTCGACGATGGAACCCTCTGAAGCAAGGCTTGATCATTAATGAAAAGTGGCAAAGTGTTCTGAAGGTAAGGAAACTAATGGGGAACTTGGTCGAGAATCCACTCACTGATGCTTTTCCCTTGAAATCTTATCTCCCTTCGGCAGATAGAAAGACCACCAGTTACAGCATCAATTTTTTACTGAAATTTCAGAAACTTCCCCACCAGATGCAGTAACTAAATCCTCCGGACCTATGGAAAAGACGGCATGAGGGGTTCCCGCTGCCGCCCATACTTCGTTGTAATCAAGAAGATCTTTGTCTATAAACACTCGAAGATTTTCTAGGAGTCCAAATGGCGGAACTCCTCCAATAGAAAATCCTGTGACTTCTCGTACGGTCTTAGCATCTACTCGCTGACACTTCTCCCCACCCGCGACTGAAGCAAGTGTTACTTCATTTAGTTGGTTCTTTCCACTTACATAGGCAAGAACAAGTTCTTGGTCAACCTGAAAAATGAGACTTTTCACGATTTGACCGACATCAACACCAATAGCATCCGCAGCTTCTTGTGCTGTCCTTGTACTCTCGGGAAAAGTTCTCGGCTCAACTCTCACGCCAAGAGCCATCCCAGTCTCTACAACGTGTTCTACCGCTTCAGGTAAATCTTGATCAGGCATCTATAGATCACTTAAGCACTTACAAGTACCAAAATGCAATTCATCAAACTTTATAGAATCACTATTCACTTTTTCCTGGAGTTTTCTCACTATCTAGAATATGGACCCGAATGCTTGAATTCGGAGGCAGTAGACGGCTGGCCATCGCATCTCTACGTTTTGTGAGATCACGCCAAGTAAGTTCTTCAACGTCATCCTTTATCCCAGCAGCACGTCTAAATGATGCCTGGGAGACCTGAAGGTCGTTTGTCCCAAGTCCAAGCTCAGCAGAGACTCTGAATCCATGCTTTGTTAAGAACCCTGAGCTTATTGTTGAGAACTCTTCTAGTAAATCCATATCTGGATCTATTTTCTGAACAAATGAAGCAAGATAAGCAAAATTTTTGACAAAAAGCATAAGTTCTTTAGGTATTCGAGCACCACTAGCGAGAAGTTCTTTTAAAAGTCCCTGAAATTCTGAAATAAATTGTTCTTCTGTGAGTTGGAGTGGATCGAAGTCGACTCGGTCTAACTGGAGTTTCTCTATGAGATCTCTCACATCAGTTTCAGGCGGGAACGCCCCCAAATCTCGCACAGCAAGAACTTGGGCTTGCACATCTCCCGACATAAGACTTGTTATGTAGCGCAGAAATGAAAGTCTCCGATCATGATCCAGTCGCCCAACCATGCCGTAGTCAACAAGGCCGATTACTCCATCTTCGAGAATGAAAAGGTTTCCTGCGTGAAAGTCGCCGTGGAATATGCCATGGAGGGCTGCTCCTTCTAATAGACCATCAACCATATTTCTAAATAAGTCACGAGCAGCTGTTTCACTCAGCTGTTCTGAATCGAGTCGTGTCAAAGGAATCCCTGATACCCGAGACATGACAATTACTCGATTCGTTGTCATATCCAGGACCGGATTAGGAACAACCCATTGGCTCTTATTCCCTGTAGCTAATGCTCTACGGATTTCAAACAAGTTCGCCACTTCTAAGCGAAAATTCAGTTCTTCAGATATTGTTTCTGCAAAAAGTTGAACTAATGCTGGTGGGTTAGCTAGTGCCGAAATTGGTATTCGCCCAACTAGGCGAGGAGCTACCCATGCCAATACGCGTAAATCACGAACAACCTTTTTTTGTATTCCGGGTCTTTGAATCTTAACTACTACATCAGATCCATCTTTAAGCGTTGCGTTATGCACTTGGGCTATAGAAGCAGCAGCAAATGGCTCTATTTCAAATTCTTTGAACTCTTCATTTACTTTCCCGAGGTCCCCACGAATAATACGATTGATTCTCCACCACTTAGCAGGTTTTGCTTGATCTCGGCATCGTGAACATTCATCGACTAGGGACTGAGGGAAAACACCTTCAGCGGCAGAAATTAACTGTGCCAATTTCACATAGGTGGGCCCTAGACGTTCGGCAGCGATACGAAACCGTCGATAAAGAGACTCTGTTCTTCTATCTTTGGAAAGTTTTCGATCAAGAATTTTCCAACTTAGAAAAGCGAACCCAAAGCGAACAGTTGTATGAATCAATCTTGTTATGGGAGGAAGTACAGGAGCGTTAACTAGGCGTGGTATTCCTGAGGAAATTGCTTTACGCACTTCATGAGCATCCTGAATCCATTTATTTTCATAATCTGGGGCTGTGGTCCCTTTATTAAAAGAACCTTCAGTTTTATTACTCTGGAAATTCAAGTGATGGTTTACTTCTTCATTAACTGGTTTGTCCAATATCTGAAATTCAAGTTTCTCTGGGCCCCAAATACCCATTGAAAGTGGCTTCCAAGTCACGGGAGAAGTTAACCGAAACGCTGGAACAGCGTCTAAGAATGCATTCAAAGCTTCCTGAAGTTCAGCTCGAGCGAGGGCCGCCCCAAGACAATGGTGAGCTCCTAATCCAAACCCTAAGTGTGGGGCTCGGTCTGAGCGACTCAAATCAAACTGGAAGCCGCTATCTGGCTGCCCTAAACCTGCAGCATGAAGACCTAAAAATACTGTGGTTCCTGCCCGAAAAAACAGACCATCAATTACAGAGTCTTCAGTAGCTACACGAGCCGTTGTTCTTACGGCTCCTATATATCGAAGCGATTCTTCTACTGCTGCTGGAACTAACGACCGGTCTTGTCTTAATTTCTCATATTGATCTGGTTGTGTAGCAAGCACCGCTAATAGAGAACCAAGTTGATTTCTTGTAGTGTCCGTCCCGGCAAGAAGAATTGCTTCAATCATTGCTACGAGTTCATCTGTGCTCAAACGATCTTCTTCATAGCTCGCTTGAACTAAATCGCTTACTAGATCGGCATGAGGGCAACTTTTTCGATCTGCTACAAGATCTGTTGTGTACTGGTCCAACTCTTGTTGAGCCGTAGAGATTCCTTCTAGTCGTTCTAAAACAGCACTTGCATCAGCATCTAGCGCAGAGAAAATCGTGTCTGCCCACATCCCAAACTGATCCTGATCAGTGTCATCTATTCCTAAGAGCCGACAAATCACCGGGATCGGGTAAGGCCTGCAAAATTCCTCAACCAAATCACCGCCACCTTTTTGCTTTAAAGACTTAAGCAAATTTGAAGCATGTTCATACATAAATGGTCGTAGCGATTCACTACTTGCTGGAGTAAACGAAGAATTAACCAGCCTCCGCAACCGCCGATGATCTTCGCCTTCTACGGAAAGAACATTAGGCCTCATTTGCAATTGTTGACTTGAGCCGGGTAGCAATTCTCTAGCTCTTTCAACCAAGACCTCAAGATCTAAATCCATTGTTGCTTCTGCTTGGAAAGTATTTAGGCCAGAAAGAACAGTTATCCAAGAAGAGTCACGTAATATTTCGCGAGTTTGGTCATATCCAACAATCAATGGTCCGGCAGGTGTCCTAACTGCCCAATGTCCCGACTCATGAAGATTTTCAGTGGCTTGAATAAGTTCTGAGAAGTCTGAAATCTCAAAATCTACAAAAGGGAGTGAGCCTGGGGCGCTTACATCAACTAGTTGCGAAGTATGTTCGTTGCTGCTCAAGTTCATTGACCTCCACTTATCTCTGGTTAATTTTATCTTTCGGTAATTACGCTCATGTCAAGGTGTGTTCTTTATCACACAACTTAAAATTGTGTTAACTTTCACAGTCAATGTTCTTTCTGCCCTCGTAGCTCAGTCGGATAGAGCGACCGCCTCCTAAGCGGTAGGCCGCAGGTTCGATTCCTGCCGAGGGCGCCATGTCGCATTTCTCCTACTACGTTGTTTTAGATGGAAAAGGTTAATGGCATGGCTGGGCCTATGAGACTGTACGACACTGCATCTCAAACAATAAAGGTCTTCGACCCTGAAATTTCAACAAGTATGTATGTCTGCGGTATCACCCCCTATGACGCGACCCATCTTGGTCATGCTTTTACCTACTTAACCTTTGACTTAGTTATTAGACGACTTGAAGACCTCGGCCATGAAGTAAAAATGGTTCGAAATGTAACAGATGTTGATGATTCCATTCTTCCGAAAGCCAGAGAACTCGGCATTCATTATCAAGATCTAGCTACTAAAGAGATGAAGCAATTTAATAAGGACATGACCGATTTGAATATGAGGCCTGCATCTACTGAGCCCAGAGCAACAGAATCCATTGAAGCAATTGTGAACTTGATAAAACAACTTAAAGAAACTGGTCATACTTACATGGTGGATGGTATTACCTTCTTTGATACCTCCACTTTTGATTCATTTGGCTCTATTTCTGGTTACGACGAAGAAACTATGAAAACTTACGCTGCAGAACGTGGGGGCCGACCAGATGACCCAAAGCAGCGAAATCCACTTGATTTCGTTTTATGGCAGCCTTCCGCTGCTGACGAGCCCTCATGGGATTCTCCATTCGGAGTTGGACGCCCTGGCTGGCATATCGAATGTTCTGCAATGGTAATGAGTGATCTAGGTGAGACTATTGACCTTCATGGAGGTGGCGAAGACTTGATTTTCCCCCACCATGAGTGTGAAGAAGCGCAGAGTAAAGCTGCAACAGGCAAACCACTAGCTCGACACTGGATGCACGTAGGAATGGTTGCTTACGAAGGCACAAAGATGTCTAAGTCATTGGGAAATCTCGTTTTTGTTCGCGATTTATGCAGCAAATACGACCCTCGGGCCCTGAGGCTTTCTTTATTAGGTCATCACTATAGATCTGGGTTTGAATGGTTTGATGAAGATATCAATGAAGGCGTTGAACGACTTGATAGGTTAATCAAAGCATCACAGTGTTCTAAAGGGCCTGATTCTTCTTCTCTCCTTTCTTCCGTACGCAATGCTCTTGATAATGATTTGGATACAAGGAGTGCGCGCGAATCAATTGACCTATTCGCTAAAAAAACCCTCGAAGGAGTAGAAGAGGACTCAAATGCTGCTTCAACTCTTAGTGAAGCTGCAGCGTTACTCGGTGTTTTAATTTAGCACTCACTTCTTAAGTATCAGGTCTGTTGTATCCTGATCTAATGCTTTGCTTTGCCGATAGTTTGACTGGAAACAAGAATGAGTTCGTGCCTCGAGACTCTGGGAAAGTTTCTATTTATTGGTGTGGCCCCACTGTCTACGATATTCCTCATCTTGGTCACGCCCGTTCTTCTTTAGCATTCGATGTATTAGTTCGCTACTTGAAATGGTCTGGTTATGAAGTGACCGCTGTTTCAAACATCACTGATATTGATGACAAAATTATTGAACGCGCCGCTACGGAAGGAACAACAGAACCTGAACTAGCAAAGCTATACGAAGAAAAATATATAGAAGAGATGGATCGGCTAGATATCATCCGCCCTGATTATCGACCCCGAGCCACAGAGTACATCGATGAGATGATCGCTATTATTCAAGATCTTGTAAATAGAGATATGGCTTATTCAACATCTTCTGGGGTTTACTTCCCAGTAGAAAAACTTGATGATTACGGAGCTTTAGCTCATCAGTCTCTTGACCAACTACGAGAAAATGCTGGCACTCGAGTAGAGGTGGATACTGAGAAACAGGATCCACTTGATTTCGCTCTTTGGAAAGCAGCAAAACCTGATGAACCTGCTTGGGAATCACCTTGGGGTTTGGGTCGTCCTGGATGGCATATTGAATGTGTCGCAATGTCGCTAGACCTATTAGGTGATGACTTTGACATTCATGGCGGCGGTGACGATCTTATGTTCCCACATCATGAAAATGAACGAGCAGAGTGTGTTGGATGTGATCGACTATTCGCCAGAACATGGGTTCATAACGGGATGGTTCAAGTTAACAATGAAAAAATGTCTAAGTCTCTCGGTAATTTTCTTACTCTCAATGAACTACTAAGTTCTTGGGATCCACGAGCTCTTCGCTTGCTAGTTCTCCAAACTCATTATCGAAGAACGATGGAAATAAATGAAGATGGAATGGAAGCAGCAACTGCAGCTCTTGACCGACTAGATAGTTTCGAACGAAGAATAGACGGAATGGATTTACCCAAAATGGGGTCTGATACTGAAGTGATAGAGAAGTTTCAGGCTGCGATGGACGACGATTTAGGGACAGCAGGTGGGCTGGCAATAATTTTTGATGCAGTTCGTGCTGCTAACAGTGCTTTAGATAACAACAATCTTGAAAAAGCTTCTTCATTGGTTGGTGCAGTCCACGAACTTTTAGCAGTTCTTGGTATCACACTTTTGAAAGCCGGCAACGACGGCGAAGATGCGGAAAAGATTAACGCTTTGGTTGAAGCACGCTCCAAAGCTAAGGCGTCTAAAGATTTTGTTGAAGCCGATCGTATTCGCGAGGAACTATCTAACCGAGGAATAATCCTTGAAGACGGCCCGTCTGGAACTACTTGGTACAGAAACTAAATTTAATTCCTTGGAACATCAACCCAGTTAATATCTTTGTCAACTCGAACGTCACCAGGTAGTCCAAGTACCCGTTCTCCAAGAATGTTGCGCATTACCTCAGAAGTTCCACCTTCAATGGTGTTAGCTCTTGAGCGCAAGAAACTGTATTTGAGGCTTGATCTAGCCCAAGAAGATCCGTCCCCTCGGTTTCTTTCATATCCGGCCTCAAACGTTAACGCTTCTGGTCCGATTATGTCCATGCATAATTCATAAATTTTCTGATTCATTTCTGCAGACATAAGTTTTCCTACAGACCCTTCTGGTCCTGGATTACCTGATTTACTGGCTTCTCTAGCCCGCCAATTAGTTAAGCGAAGAGCTTCCGCTTGTATCCATAGTTCCGAAATACGGTCCCTCATAACGGAAGCACTGACATCATCTAGCGATCCTTTCCGTTCTTCCCAGATGTGCATTAAATCTGCGATAGGACCTGTTCCTTGTTTCGGAACCCCTCCTCCAAGGGCAACTCTTTCATTCATCAATGTTGTAACAGCTGCAGCCCAACCGCCTCCGACATCTCCAAAAACATTTTCATGAGGAATTCGAACATCACTAAGGAAAATTTCGTTAAATTCCGCATCTCCGGTGATTTGATATAAAGGCCGCACATCTACACCTTCTGATTGCATATCTAGAAGGAAGTACGTGAGACCTTTATGCTTTGGTTGATCGGGATCTGTACGTGCTACAAGCATTCCCCATCGAGCCACATGTGCGAGCGTTGTCCAAACTTTCTGTCCGTTCACGACCCATTCATCACCGTCTCGGATTGCTCGCGTTGCCAGCCCTGCAACATCTGAACCAGATCCAGGTTCAGAAAACATCTGACACCAAATTTCCTCACCGGTAAACATTGGTCGTAATAAACGTTTCTTTTGCTCTTCAGATGCATAGGTCAATACGACTGGACCACCCATTCCAATACCTATTGGGTTAATTGCTAAGTCGTGATAAGGGACTCCAGCTGAACGTAGCTCAGTGTCCACAATAGTTTGCATCTTTCGACTAGAAAGACCTAAACCACCCAGGCCTTCAGGAAACTGAACGAATGCTAACCCTCGATCAAATTGTTCTCCCCTGAAAGTGTGTTGATCTACCTTTGTGTGATCTACTTCTTCTAACAATTTACGAGCTAACTCTCGAATTTCTTCTTCGGTATATTCCGCCATGTATCGAATCCTCTAATAAAAATAGAACTTTTTGTTCTTGTCTATTTTAAATCTATCTGAATGAGTTTCATTGCACGAAGTCGCGAATTGCATGCAAGTACCCACTCCATGAACCTACGTAAACAGAGCCTTTCCAAATAACAGCAGTTGCCTCAACACACCCACCTGTGTCCACGCTCCAGAGTTCTCTTGGAGTAATAGAAGTATCAAAAACGTCAAAAGCTCTTACGTTTCCTTGACAGTCTCCTACGACCATAATGTCATCAACAATCGCTGGAGAGGACCAAACTTTACTAGAAAGGTTGATTTCCCATCGAATGGTCCCTTCCATTCGATCAATGCCAAGAATTTGTCCCTGTGCTGTGGGAACAATTAATAAGTCTTTATAAATAGCTGGAGTCGCCCAAATTCCAGAATTTATATATGAACGCGCATCCAGAGACCAAATAATTGGATTGTCTTCATCTAAAGGGTCAAGTTTGATTATCTGCCCTACTTCTTCGGAGCGACTGGTGCCACGCTCATATTCCACTCCTACATACAGAAAGCCTTCGTCATCGGGAACGATTGTTGCGTCAATGTCATCTCCAGCCCAAAAACGGAATACTCGACTCGGCTCTTCTCCTTCTTTTAAACCCGAAATATCCCATCCTTGTACTAATCCTCCTGAATTAGCAAAATACAGAGTGTTTCCAAGAATTACGGGGGATGTTTCAATTGAAACATTTGAGCCGACGTTTCTTAAAAGTTCATCGTCCCATCCTGGGAAATCGAAAACTAGTTCCGGCTCAACCATTACCTGACCTTCTAAGCCATAGTTACGATTTAACTTGAAGATATGAAATCTACTATTTTCTCCTGCCGCAAATAAGTAGTCGTCTATTACTAATGGAGAAGAGTCCCAATCGTTATTCCATTTTGTTGGAGAAACGTCATAAGCATGGAATCTCCATAATTCTCTTGCTTCTCCTCCATCAAAGCTAATAATTCGGAGGTAATCATCTCTTGACCCAACATACACAAGTGGGAACCCATCTGGATCTACGGTAACTGATCCTTTAATTAGGTCTCCAGTTTGAAAATCTGGCAGAAATCGTTCACCGTTCTGTGCATTTACAAAATGTACATTTCCATCGTAAGCGCCGAATATGAGCCAGGTATCTCCTTTGCGTTCAAGTAAAGCAGGTTGTCCGGTCCAACCCATACCGCACCATTGTTTAGACTCTCCTGCCACACTACTCACTGAACACATCCTTCTTTCAGAAGGGAATTCCCATGCTGAAATAGGGTTTTGCGGAACAGGTCCTTTTCCATGCCAGCTACGAGTTGGAGATCCCCGAAAAGTTAGAACACCCTCTACCGATTCTCCCCAAGGCTCACCTATTGAAGTTGGGTCTACCCAACCGTCATAAGGAGCTTCAGTCGTCGTAGTTGTTGTTGAAGTAATCGTGGTTGTTGTTGAAGTAGTTGTTGTCGAAGTGATCGTGGTTGTTGTCGAAGTGGTCGTGGTCGTTGTTGAAGTTGGAGTGAGGTTCTCAATAACTTCATCAGAGTTCCCGTTATATAGAAGACCTAGTGCAACTACTATTCCAAGGAAACAAACTAAAAGAGCAAGTAGCCAAGACCTCATTTTTATCCCAAGGGCCTAAAATGCCCTGACTTATGCGGGATCTGGTTCGTATGGCTCCATATCTTCAAGTGACATCTGCTCATCTTCTTGCTCGTTAAGGAGGTCACGTTGATCCCAGTCGATGTCATCATCCTCATCAACAGGAGAGGAACCAGTGGTCGACGCTGGATGGCGGTCAACACCAAGAAAAGCCCTAGCGAGAAGAGGAGTTTTAGAAGGTTTCATTTCCTTTACTGAAGAATCTTCTTCATTAGATTCTGTTGAGCGGGACCGAAGTGGATGAGTAGCTTCAGTTATTGGCTGCGGATTGACTTCTACCTCTTCAGACTTACTGGATGGCCGTAAAGCTATGACATCTCCTCCTGGACGTTCATCTATGATTGTCCACCCGATAGGAGCCTTCATCCGTTCAAGATGGGTTTCACAAAGAACTACTCTTCCAGGACCGTCTATTTCTCCTGGCTCACGAATAGTAAACGTAAGTTCAGAATGATTCATTATGACCAGAACAACAGCAGGGCCGTTGCAAGCCGATCGCATACAAAGTTGGCGCATAACTTGTAACGCTAGTCCGACAAAGAAGCGAAATCGGGGATTCCCTTCTTTGTTTACTTAAATTTACCTCTAAGATTTCTCCTATGAGTTCTGCCCTAACACTTGGCCTTGATGCAGACGACACCCTTTGGGAAAACCAAGCACGTTTTGATTTTGCTCAAGAAAAACTTCGCAATTTATTGTCAAGATGGGCTGACGGTGAAGTCGTTGATGAAACTTTGCTGGATATAGAAAGAAACAACGTAAAACGCTATGGGTATGGCGTAAAAAGTTTCACGCTCTCATCTATCCAAGCTGCCATAGAGCTAACTCAAGGAGAAGTGAATGCTGATCTAACTAGATCAATTATTGAAAACGGTTGGTGGATCATCGAACATCCCGTGGAGATTCTCTCTGGAGTAGTTGAAACATTGGACTTTCTCTCCAAGAGTTATGAACTACTTTTAATCACTAAAGGTGACCCGACTGATCAGTATAAAAAAATTAGTTCTAGCGGCCTGAGCCATTACTTCAAAGGGATTGAAGTCGTCCGAGAGAAAGACTCAAAAACTTATGAAGAAGTTCTTCAACGCCACAAAGTCAATGTTGAGGAATTTATTATGGTTGGGAACTCGGTGCCATCAGATATCTTGCCGGTGCTCACAATTGGAGGAAGAGCTATCCATGTTCCTCATCACTCAACTTGGAAGCATGAACATATTGATGAATCCGAAATAAATGACTTCATATTTTCAGTAGCTGCCTCTTTTGATCAACTGCCAGAAATATTGATGACCTACTGAGAGTCAGCTTTTAGGGCCTTCAGTTATATACGTTTTATTTTGTGCAGCCCATCTCATAACTTTTGCCACATCAATAACTCTTGGACCATCTCGTTGAACTCTAATTATGGCTTTGGCCCCGTCAACTAGGCGTCGCTTTCGCTCTCCGTCAAAAGCTAAAAGTACAGGGCCTTCCAAAATTATTTCCTCTCCTAATCCAATTTTTTTCGTTTCCGCCAATCCAAGGTCGGCATAATGCCCGGGAGCAGTAGGACCGCGAACAACACGATCACTTTTTGAAGGAGAAATAAAACGAATGAGAAGACCAGCGTCTTCTGACGAACTAATTTCTTCAATCAGTCCGCCTACCCCGGCAAATCCTACGGAAGAAGGATCGGCTTGAGTGAGAACCGCAAGTGAAAGAGTCTCTGGATCAAAAAGTTCAAGTGATCCCACATATCTGTCTCTCACTGCAACGGCATCTATTAATGCTAAATCTGGTTCTTCTGAAATTCCATTTTGATCACATACTTCTAATCTGACGACCTTAGATCTTTGTGCTATTTCATCTATAGAAACTTGACCCAACGCTAAGTGTCCCGCTGCAGCTCCAGCCACAGTGGCTTCAACAAAAATAGGAAATGCATTATTTGTACCGGTCGACACTGGAATTACCGGTATATCCGGCCAAGCAAGTGCTGCTACTCGATTCGTTCCATCCCCTCCGAGAACCACCACAACCATGCACCCTTGATCATGCATATACCGCACCGCATTAACCGTGTCTTGTTCTGAATAGGTAAGCGGGTCTTTTACCCAATCCAGTTCTACTCCACGAATTGTTTCTGTCGCTCTTTCGATTATTCGATGAGGGTCACCTTGCACAATAAAACGATTCGCTCCAGCCTCACATGCTCCAAGGACGACCCTTCTGACAATGTTGACCTTGTCTGCGACTGTGACACTCCCAGCTGCAGCAATTGCTCTTCTTACGTCCGTTCCTGATCGCGGATTCACAACGAGTCCAATTGGTGAACTATTTTTAGAATCAGCAGACGACATATTCATTCATGAAGCAACTAAGGCAACGGGGCTAACCTCATCGCCTAATAGCTTCCCTTTTACTATTAGTAAGAATAGAAACCTTGTCCTGATTTTCTGCCGAGTTGGCCTGCTGCAACCATGCGCTTCAATAGCGGTGGCGGCAGATAAAAGGCATCCCCGTATTCAGCAAACAAAGTTTCACCGACAAGCAGCATAGTGTCGAGACCAATCATGTCGCTTAGTTCCAATGGGCCCATTGGGTGGGCCGCTCCAAGTTTCATACCTGCATCTATGTCTTCCGCCGTAGCATGGCCTGCTTCATACATTTTCATAGCAGCCAGCATGTAAGGGACTAAGAGCATATTGACAACAAAGCCTGCACGATCTTTAGCTGCGACCACAGTTTTTTCAATTACTTCTGTCGTGAAGCTAGTTATGTTTTGGGTCACCGATTCTGAAGTCCTAACTGATGGTATAACTTCTACCAATTTCATTACTGGAGCTGGATTGAAGAAGTGTAAACCAATGACCTGCTCTGGCCTCTTAGTGTTCATCGCTATATCAATAATTGGTATTGACGATGTATTTGTAGCCAAAACTGCTTCGGAAGATGTCACCACTTCATCCAGTTCAGAAAAAATTTGTGCCTTTAATTCATACGACTCAACTACTGCCTCAACTACCAGATCACTTGAAGCAAGATCGGCAAGATCTGTTGTATAGGAGAGATTAGATAAGACTGCAGCATGGGACTCTTGGTCAAGTTTCCCGCGCTCTAAGGCACGGTTTAATGATTTTTCAATACCCGCTTGACTTTTTTCTGCTAGTTCAGCGTTGACTTCTTTGATTACTGTTTGGAGTCCTGCTTTAGCCATTACTTCAGCAACTCCACCTCCCATTTGTCCTCCACCGACAATTCCGACCTGTTTTATTCCGTAATTTGACGATGCCATGTCTATACCTCCTCGTTTTCTGTGATTGTTACCGATTCAATCACTATGTCAGTTTCTGGTCGATCACTGTGATTAGTAGGGACTTTTTGCATGGCGTCTGCTACTTCTAAGCCTCTAATTACTTGACCAAATAATGAGTATTGAGGCGGTAAGCCCTGGCCACTCGGTCCAGTGATGATAAAGAACTGACTTCCATTTGTATTTGGTCCAGCATTAGCCATCGCCAATGAACCCAACTCATAGCGTCCTGGTGCCGGTAACTCATCTTCGAATCTATACCCAGGTCCACCCATACCTGTACCTTGTGGGTCCCCTCCTTGTATAACAAATCCATCAATAACTCGGTGAAAAATGATCCCATCGTAGTAATGCCAACGTGCGAGAAAAATGAAGTTATTTACTGTTTTAGGGGCTAAAGCAGGATTCAAATGAATAGTCATTGACCCCATGGAAGTAACCATTTCAGCCGTATAGGTTTTTTCAACATCTATCACCATTGGGGGCGGCGCAGAAAACTCTGTGCGTCGTGGGCTGGACCCGTCTGCTGCTGGTATGTCTTGGCTTTCTTCTGTCACGATGCCTCCTAGGCAATGATTTATTTACATAGATAATTTATGTTTCTTGTTATTTACAAAGGCTAGAGGACAATACGAGAAGCGAAACCTTGGGGGTATCACCCATTCAGGTCCCTGGCTTGATTAGGGTGCCGCGCATGGCCCTTAAACCATTTTTAAACCAATCCGTTCCATTACAACAGGGAATTGTTGCATCAAATGAACCCCTCGGATGGGTGAGTTTGGCATGTAGCCATTGTGAAGTTACTTGGCGAGGTAGCCTCGGAGATCTTTGTTGGTCTTGTGGCTCCCTAGGGCACCAGCCAGCTAGCACAAGAATAGTCCCGGGTTAGCCCTAAGAAATTTTGTACTCAAACATTTGAACGGTCTTCTTACCTTCGTTGGTATCTTGTTCGCCTACAGGCTTAAAACCAAACTTTTCGTGAAACCGTAAAGACCGCTCATTTCTCGGTCGAAGATTCACTTCGGCGCACAAAAATGAATACCCAGATGAGTCTTCAACAAATTTTTTGTAAAAAAGTTGACCAAGTCCTTGACTGAAAATTCCAGAATCTACCACTACACGATCTACATACAAAAACTTTTCATACCGGGATGAAAACCATGCATAGTTCTCGCTTTCATAAGGCAGCCCTGGTCCATCAAGACCCACTAGAAAACCAACTATTTCACCGTCTATTTCTCCCACAAAGAAGGTATTTGCTACTTCAAAATACCATTCAAGATCTTCAGCATTTAATTCATTTACGGCTGGGACAGCTTCGTTGTTCATTAACAACACAGTGTCAAGATCCTTTTGCTCAACCAGACGTATATGAACTTCAAAATTTTTTTGCATATATAGAAATAACTTAACTCATCTGATCTAAAGACTTCTAACCTATCTATATGGACACTTCTTCAATTACAGCGGCGCGCGTCGTCAATGGAACCAAAATCTACGGTGAAGGCGAAACTGAGGTACGAGCTCTTGATGAAATCAATGTGGAATTTCAAACAGGAGAATTCACCGCAATCATGGGCCCTTCAGGATCTGGGAAATCAACTCTTATGCACTGTGTGGCTGGACTCGACACCCTTACCACTGGACAATCCTTTATAAACGAAGTCTCCCTTAAGGACCTATCTGATCGAGAACTCACTTTGCTTAGACGCGACAAGGTTGGATTTGTATTCCAGGCCTTCAATTTAATCCCCACCTTAAAAGCAAAAGAGAACCTTACTCTTCCTATGGATCTTGCAGGTCAGAAAGTAGATTCCTCTTGGCTAGATCAAATAGTTGATGCAGTGGGCATTGCGGATCGATTAGACCACCGCCCTGACCAACTATCTGGGGGACAACAACAAAGAGTTGCGGTAGCCAGATCACTAGTTTCTCAACCGGCTATCGTCTTCGCAGACGAACCAACTGGAAATCTAGATTCAATCACTGGTAACGAAGTGCTTGATTTCTTGAGATCTGCTGTAGATAACCTAAACCAAACCCTTGTAATGGTCACCCATGATGCCGCAGCAGCTAGCCGTGCCGACCGGGTTCTTTTTCTCGCAGACGGAAAAATAGTAGAAGAACTCAGCGCTCCTTCTTCTGAAGAAATTTTTGACACCCTGAAACGCCTTGATGGCTAATGTTTAGACTTACCCTCCGCAATATAAGTCGCAGAAAATTACGGTATGCGTTAACTGCCTTCGCTGTTGTACTCGGTGTGGCGTTTCTCTCAACATCTTTCTTCCTCACTGATCAACTTCGGGATTCATTTGACGAACTGTCTGCTGATATTGGCAGTGACCAAGACCTAATAGTGAGAGCAGCTGTGCCGCAGGACGCTGATCGTTCGATTCGCGTTCCGGTCCCAGAACAAATTCTTGAAATAGTGAATACCGAAGTATCTGGTATTAAAACAGTTGCGCCTTTTATCAGGGCATTCAACGTACAACCAATATTTATTAATAGTGACGGTGAATCAGAAGCCGTAACCACTTTCGGTGCACCCCAATTTGGTGTCAATTACTACGAAGCAGGGAAATTGACACAATATTTCATCGTTGAAGGCCGTAGTCCAGTGTGGACTGGTCCCATTGAAGACGAATCTGTAATCGGTGAATTCGCTCTTGATGTAGATACTGCTTCTGATAACGGTTTTGTTATTGGTAACACATATCAAATTAGTGGCCCATCTGGAAATAAGACTTTTGAGTTAGTGGGAACAGCGAACTGGCGGTCTCCCGATGAAAACAAAGCTACCGGCGCCACAATATCTATCTTTGAAACTGAAACAGCGCAAACATTTCTTAATAGAAATATTCCCTTAGGGGATTTCGGGGAAATAGGAACCTTTGATGAAATATTGATTGAAGTTGAAGAAGGGGTTGATATCCCGACAGTACAAAATTCTCTTCAAACTTTACTTGACGGATTTACTGATCAATTCGCCTCAAACTTCTTAGCTCTGCCTGAAAAACAACAAGACGCTCTTACTTCTTATATTGACATACAGATAGAAGTGGTTGACTCTGAGACCATTACCCAAGAGAACCAAGATGACTTTTCTCAGTTCATTGATATTCTTTCGAACGTTTTATTAGCTTTTGCCATTATTGCTGTAATAGTTAGTGCCTTCATTATCAATAACACTTTCTCCATCGTTCTTGGGCAACGCGTAAAAGAGCTCGCACTTCTACGAGCATTGGGCGCTACTTCACGTCAGGTCGTTCAATCTGTGATTTTAGAAGCGGTCTTAATCGGTGTATTTGCGAGTGCTTTAGGGCTAGTCGCTGGTTACGGATTGGCTTTAGGCGGGCAAGAATTACTTGAATCTGTTGGACTAGGCAGTGATTCCGGATCTTTACCTATCCGTTCGCGAACAATCATTGTGGCTGCTGTGATAGGTATTGGATCTACTGTTGTATCTTCTATCGGTCCCGCTAACCGAGTGCGTTCTATAGCTCCAGTTGAAGCTCTTCGTGATCAGCCCGGACTTACGCCAACAAGTCTTTCACGGCGTTTAATCGGCGGGGTTAGCGTCGCTTGCATAGGTGTAATCATGTTATTGACAAGCATCTTTAGAGACAGTTTGAGCACTGCTCCTCAATTAACACTTCTAGCTGCTGGTGCTTTAGCTACTTTTGGGGGCGTTTACCTTCTAAGTCCGGTAGTCACACGGCCAATCGCCAACTTCCTTGGTTTGCCAATCCAGAAAGTATTCAGAATGCCCGGAAGGCTTGCGAAAGAGAATGCTGGCCGTCGACCACGCCGTACTGCGGCAACTGCTGCTGCTCTCACTATCGGGTTAGCACTTGTAAGTATGGCTGCGGTAGTTAGCGATTCCCTTAAAGCAACTATTGGGAAAACACTTGAGACAAGCATCTCCGCTGATCTATTTATCAGTTCACAAGGAAGTTTCGGTCCCCCTACGGGATTTTCCTCTGATCTTGTAACTGATTTACGCATCGCCGCAGAAGAAAATCCAGAGTTAATTGATTCAACGATCAACTACAGATTTGCTTTCTCCGGAATGACAGTTGCCGATGACTACAAGGATGTTGTTAGCACGGATTTATCCTTACTGTCTCAACACATGGATATTGACGTTGAAGAAGGCTCAATAAACACTCAAGTCCCTGACGGTTCAGATGGAGTATTACTTCTTCATTCTGATCCCGCAGAAACAAACAATTTTGCTATCGGGGATCAAGTTTCGGTCAAATTTGGTGGTACTCGTGAAGCAAATCTAACTATCGCCGGCATTTACAATAACGCCACGCTGCTTGGCAATTGGGTTGTCGACAACTCAACATTTGAAAAATATCTACCACAGACGCAAGACTTTTTTCTGAGTGTCCTTTACAGTCCGTTAGCTAACACTGATGAAGCCCTTGGATTAGTAACTACTTTCACTGATGAGTATCCACAACTTGCGGTAGAAAGCCAAACAGAATACCGGGAGTCTGTCGAAGCGCAGCTTGATCAAGTGTTGAGGATCATCACAGTATTTCTTGGCTTGTCTCTCTTGATTGCGGTTTTAGGTATCACCAACACCTTGGCTCTCTCGGTATATGAACAAACTCGTGAACTAGGGCTTCTACGAGCAATTGGCATGACTAGACGTCAAGTGCGCCGTATGGTCCGCTGGGAAGCTGTAATTATTGCTCTCTTTGGTGGAATTTTAGGAGTAGCTATGGGAATACTCTTTGGGCTTGCTGCTACTGCAGCAATTGATACTTCAATCGTTAGTGAGCTTTCAATACCAGTTAGGTCTGTAATCCAGTATCTTTTGATCTCTGCAATCTTTGGAATTATTGCGGCGATTCTTCCTGCGTATCGAGCTTCAAGACTAAAAGTGTTAGATGCAATATCACATAACTAATAGCTGTTGCTAGAACAGAATTTTAAAACTGGCGAAGTACTTCTGGTAAAGAGTCGGAATGGATAATTGCTACTCTTTTTGTTGCCCGTGTAAGCGCGACATAGAGAGCGCGAAGTCCTTGTTCTTGCTCTTCAGCTATACGTCTCGGTTCGACCACTACTGCCGCATCAACCTCTAAACCTTTTACCAGTCCGACTGGAACCACGGTTACAGAAGAATCTAGACCTGCTCGAGTTGGTCTCCCAAAATCTATTTTGTTAATTGAAAGCAATTCTTCAATTTCTTCTATCTGTGATGCAGCAACAATTACTGCAAGATTTCCGGTACCAACTGCGTTTAATTCATCTTTTATTACTTGAATCAATCCGGTTTGTTGATCATTAAGTTGCGCTGATATGAATCTCGGTGGATCTCCATCACTTCTCACGGAACGTGGCGGAGTGAGATTAGGCGCTACTTCAACTAATACTTTTGCGGCTATATCCATTAGCGGTGCCGGGATGCGATACCCAACGGTAAGTTCATATTGGTTAACGGGGCGACGGTCAGGTAAATGCTCGAGGATGCTATCCCAGTCATTATGTGCCCAAGCTCCTGTTGCCTGCGCAATATCTCCTACCACAGTCATTGACCCATTTAGTGATCTTCTTTCAAGCATTCTTAGATCCATAGGCGACAAGTCTTGAATTTCATCAACAACAATATGCCCGTAAGTTCGAATAGCTTCCAGATCACGTCGTCCTGGTCTTGCGCCTAAAGCAGCGCGGGCCTCATCCAATAAAGATGCGTCCGACGCTGTCCACCGGACCTCTTCAGCTATTTTAGAACGTGGACGATAAAGAGCTTCTACTTCTCTCTCGGTAAGTTTTGGATCAGCAGCACGAATTAACGCACGTGAGCCAAAACAGTCGTTAAGCAATTGGGCCGGTGTTAGCACTGGCCACATCCATTCAAGTGCTTCCCGTATTTGAATATCTCCTCTCAACCTCTCTGCTAGGCCTTTAGGGTCAAGAGATTCACGCCCACTTAAAGCTAATTCTTGAAAGAACTCTGCTTCAACAAACCTGCGTGCTGCATTGTGGGTTCTGAAACGACGGCGAGCTTCTGAAACTATTTCGGCGCTTTTCTCAGCAGATAGATACAACCACTGCACTCCATGCCCGATTCTAAAATCTTCACGCAAGGGTCTTTGGCGAGTTCGTATAGCACGTGAAATGAACCGCACCATACGTAAGTCACCTTTTAACCTAGATATTTCTTCTGTGTCTCTTCGGTCATCAACCCATGCCCGATCAATCAGATCTGCTAGAGAAGCCATCTCTACACCTGCTTCTCCTAAAGATGGAAGAACTTGTTCAATGTAAGCCAAGAAAAGTCGATTTGGTCCGACAACGAGGACTCCCTGGCCTTCAAGAGGGAATCGATGAGTGTAAAGAAGGTAGGCGGCTCGATGAAGAGCTACAACGGTTTTCCCTGTACCTGGTCCTCCCTGTACTGACAAAACACCAGCGAGCGGAGCTCTGATAATTGCATCTTGTTCTGCTTGAATTGTGCCAACAATGTCACCCAAACGTCCAGTTCGTTCAGTCTCTAGAGCGGCGATTAGCGCTCCTTCACCTCGAAGACGGTTACTTCCATCACGAAATCGTTCTATATCTCCAAATAGTTCATCTTCTATGGCTAAAAGCTGGCGACGTCGACTGACGAAATGTCTTCGCCTTTCTAGCCCCATAGGTTCTGGTCCGGTAGCTCGATAGAAAGCTTCTGCGATTGGTGCCCTCCAATCAACAACTATTGGATCTTGGGTTTCATTCCAGACCCCTATTCTTCCTATGTAGTAACGGTTGCTTCCAAGTCCCTCTTCTTGGTCTATACGCCCAAATACAAGAGCAGCTTCACCGAGATCTAGTTCCTCTAGACGACCAGCAACTGAATCCCATATTGCTTCTTTTTCAAAGCGAGCTTGATTGGTTCCTCCGCGTCCTACCTCCACCATGTCAGTCAAATCAAGCGCTCGAAGCCGTGCAGATTCCAGATAAAAATACGCCTTATCTACATAGGCTTGTTCAGCTTCAAGTTCAGGATGCATCTACACCCTCCGGAAATATGGACATAATCAATTCATGGTTCCTATGAGAATTCATTCCTCCTATGAGCGTTTTCCCCATAATTGGCCGAAGATTTATTCTAGCGGAGGAAATATCTTCACCAATCTGCTCTAAAGTGTCGGTTTCTTCCTTTAATCTGCGACGATGGGGAGCATGATTACTGTTGGACTCGTATTAAGTGCTGGGGGAACTTCTGGTGCCGCCTATCACTCTGGAGTTTTATCAGGACTCTTTGAAGCTACTGGGTGGGATCCAAGAACAGCAGATCTAATAGTTGGAACTTCTGCTGGTGCTAGTACCGCTGTTGGGCTTCGTGCAGGTTTATCCGCTACTGATCATGCTGCATATTATTCAAATGAAGAGTTGAGCCCTGAAGGACAAATGATCAGAGGTCGAGTTGTAACTCCACTTAGTCTTCCAAAGAGTCCTCCTCCTCATAAGTCTTTGTGGCCAGGTAGTCCTTACTTAATACTTCAAGGTGTTTTGGGTCGGGGAAGGCCTCGACCTGTTGTGTCTTTAGCCGGAATGTTGCCTGAAGGGCAAGGAGATGCTTCTTCTCTTTCAGCGCGCATTAATGAATCTCATCCTGACCCATGGCCAAATATGTCTACTTGGATATGCAGCGTTGATTTTGATTCGGGGAAGAGGGTGGTTTTTGGGAGAGATGATGTTGAATGTGATGTGGGAACAGCTGTTCAAGCTTCTTCCTCTATCCCGGGTTATTTCCGCCCGGTTGAATTAAATGGTGTTCGTTATGTAGACGGAGGTATCCACTCTTCCACTAATGCTGACTTAGTTGCGCCTTTAGGCCTTGACGTAGTCGTAATTTCTTCTGCTATGACTGCTGTTCCAATTGAATCTTCTTGGCCCGGCGGCCCAATTGGAAGAGCATGGCATAGCCGCACTTTACGAAGAGAGGTAGAACGAATCCGTAGTTATGGAACTTCTGTTCTGGTATTTCAACCAACCTCGGAAGATCTAAGAGTTCGAGGAGAAGACAATATGTCGGTAGACAACCCAGAGGAAATTTGTCAGATGGCTAAGACTTCAACACTTGCTCATCTCTCTAACCCGCACGCCCTGAAATCACGTAAAATTCTAGAACGATCAATAAACCAATCTATGCAATGAACCCTTTATCTGATTCTCCATTTTTAGCTGCTTGTCGAGCCGAGCCGCATGAACATACCCCTGTGTGGTTCATGAGACAAGCGGGAAGATCTTTGCCTGAATACAGAAAGATTCGAGGAGATGGAAGCATTTTAGATGCAATAAAAAATGCTGACCTTTCAACTGAAATTACTTTGCAACCGGTTCATCGGTATAACACCGATGCTGCCATTTTGTATTCGGACATAGTCGTTCCTCTGCATGCTCTTGGATTCGGCGTAGAGATTCATCCTGGCATTGGACCAGTGGTAGAAAACCCCTTTTCTTCCGCCGATGATTTAAACCGTCTACGACCGCTTCAACCAGAAGATGACACTCCCTATGTCTTAGAAACAATTCAGCAATTAGTAAAGGTATTAAATGTTCCTTTAATTGGTTTTGCAGGTGCACCATTTACTCTTGCCTCTTACTTAATTGAAGGGGCGCCTTCTAGAACCTACGCTCGAACTAAAACACTGATGCTTGAAGATCCGGCTTTATGGGATGCATTAATGGATCGACTCGTAGAGATAGTTATTTCCTCTTTACACTCGCAAATTGCTTCGGGAGTTTCTGCGATTCAATTATTTGACAGTTGGGCAGGAGCACTAAGTCCTGCCGTTTACGAGCGTTTTGTTTTACCCCACAGTAAGAAAATATTCTCAGCAATAAATGCTTTAAATATTCCAACTATTCATTTCGGTGTCGGGACCGGAGAAATTCTTGAATTAATGGCTTCAGCTGGTTCTTCAGTGATGGGAATAGATTGGCGGACTCCGCTTGATGTCGCGCGCATGAGGCTTGGACCAGAAGCAATTCTTCAAGGAAACCTTGACCCAGCTATTTGTTTCGCATCAGAAGAAGTAGTTGCAAATGAGGTAGCAGACATTCTCGGGAGAAATAAAAGTCATCCTGGGCATATTTTTAACCTCGGTCATGGTGTTTTACCTGAAACGAACCCTGAGGTTCTTGAAAAAGTAGTTGAACAAGTTCACTCATATCCACTTAATATGGCGGAAAGAAATGGCTCTTAGACGAGTCGCGGTGATCGGTGCGGGGATATCAGGGCTTGCATCTGCGTACTACCTGCAGAGAAACTCACAAGACACTGAGATTCTGATTTTTGAATCTGAAAGCACATGTGGGGGGAAACTTGTTACCTCTTCTTTTGCAGGGCTTGCTGTTGATGAAGGTGCAGATTCTTTTCTTGCTCGAGTTCCTTGGGCTTTTGATTTATGTAAAGAACTTGGCCTTGAATCAGAACTAGTTTCTCCTTCCGCCCGAAGGGCTTCACTTTGGCTTGATGAAAAACTTCAGTCAATACCGTCTCCGAATGTTCTTGGTGTTCCATTGAACATAGATTCCATTCCTGAGGGGCTTTTATCCCCTGAAGCTTTGTTAAGGCTCAGCGGAGAAGGATTCGCGGACCATGTTTTACCTACTGGCGACCTAAGCGTGGGACAAGTTATTCGAGCGTGTGTAGGTTCAGAAGTATTAGAGCGCCTTGTTGATCCACTTTTAGGTGGTGTGAACGCTGGTAAAGCCGATGAAATGAGTTGTGCTTTAATGGCTCCACAATTGCTTGAAGCCGCACATCATCCTGATGGAATGTTGAACCATCTTCGAAATGTTGCAAAAAATGTTGATCCAAATGCTCCGGTGTTTCATGCCCACCCAGAAGGTATGAGTCGAATCATTACTGCATTGACCGAGTCACTCAAATCTTCTTTGAGGACAAGTACTCAAGTTCAAAATATTAGTTTTTCCGAAAAGAAGTGGAGAATTGATACAGAAAATGGATTTGAACTTGTTGATGGGATACTTCTTTCTACTCCTGCACATGTTTCATCAAATCTCTTAAATAACAGTTTCCCTTCATTAGCGAAAGAGTTCGCCTCCATTAAACATGCCTCAGTAGTGCTCATTACATTTGGCTATTCTCGAACAGATTTTGAAGTTGATGCTTCTCAAAGCGGTTTTCTTGTTCCTAGAGAATCAGGCCTTCTTATGACTGCTTGCTCTTTCTCTGGTAGTAAGTGGCCTCACCTAAAGCACCCAGATTTAGAAATTCTTCGAGTTTCTACTGGTCGTATTGACGACACCAAGCACTTATCAATGACAGACGAAGAGTTGTTAAGCGAATTGCAATCTGACCTCTTGGTGACCTTAGGAATTGAATCTAAACCAGTAGATGCAAGAGTTAGTCGTTGGCCAGATTCTTTAACCCAGTTTCCTGTGGGGCATGTTGATTTTGTTGCGGATCTTCAAAACAAATTAAGCCATTCTGCGCCCGGCCTTATTTCTGCTGGGACTTTTCAATATGGAGTAGGAGTTCCAGCTTGTGTTCGTTCAGGTAAAGAAGGTGCAGATCAAATGACAACCTTCCTTGATGGGTAATGGCGTGCAATTGAAATCTTTGGCCTGTTGCTTGCTTTCTGGACTTCTTATTGTTGCTTCGGTTCCTCCTTGGGGCTGGTGGATATGCGCTTTTTTGGGCATTGCTCTGTTTGACAGGATTTTGAGTGGTCAAACTGCACTTAAACGGTTCATTAGGGGATTCAGCGTCGGGTTGGTATGGGCCTTAGTTGGAACGATTTGGATGATCGATCTCACTCCCCCAGGGTGGATCATCAATTCAATTGTGCATGCAGGGTTCATGGGGTTAGCTTCTCTAGTCGTTCCAAAGGATCAAGGCCGTCGAGTTGCTTTAGTTGGCGCTATTACTCTGGCTGAACTAGGTCGTTGGTCTTGGCCTTTCGGAGGTATTCCATTAGCTACTTTGGCCCAAGGGCAAGCTGCTGGGCCTTTAGCTCCTGTTGTTCGGGTTGGAGGATCACTTCTTCTTGTTGCCTTAGTCGTTGCAATAGGTGTGGCATTAAGCGCTGCTTTCGATGGGAGAAAAGCAAATAACCAATCTGTTTTAACCATTGTGGGCGCTTTCGTGTTCCTTGTTGTTTCAAGTGTTTTAGCCTCACTGTCTCCCCAGGGACACTCTGTTGAGGAAATTGAAGTAGCAATAGTCCAAGGAGGAGGACCTCAACGTACACGTGCTACCCCCTCTGGAGCTTCTGTTGTGTTTGCTAATCAGATTGAAGCTAATCAATCGGTTAAAGAGGGAACCGATCTAGTTCTCTGGCCTGAGAATGTTGTAAATCCAGACCCTCCGACAAATTTTCCACTTTCCGATCGTCTTTATGGAGATGCCGCTTCTGAACTGCTTTCTTTGGAGGCAAAGCGTCTGAATGCTGTTCTTATCCCTGGCTGGTTTCATCAGGATTATGAAGACGAAACAGCAAATTTGAACTACTCAACTGCCATTAACCCTGATGGTGTAGTCGTTGACCGGTATGACAAGGTGCGCACTGTCCCTTTCGGAGAATTCGTTCCTCTTCGTTCTTTTATTGAAATTTTTGCCGCCGATCTTCTTCCTGCTCGCGATGTTCGGCCGGGAACTAATCCAGCAGTTCTTCAGACTGAAGCCGGGAATTTTGGAGTGGCTATATCTTGGGAAGTCTTTTTTGATCACCGAGTTAGAGATGCGATTAAAGATGGTGGGGAAATCCTTTTGAACCCAACAAATGGCGCAAGTTACTGGTTAACCATTGTGCAGACTCAACAAATAGCGTCTAGTCGTCTCCGAGCGTTAGAAACTGGCCGTTGGGTACTACAGGCTGCTCCAACTGGTTTCAGTGCTGTTATTAATCCACATGGTGATGTGGTGCAAAGAACCGCAATATCTGAACAGGCTGTCCTTCACTCAACAGTTGAAAAACGTAGTGGCCTTACTTGGGCTACCGAAGTCGGGATATGGCCAATATTTATTCTTTCAATTATGTTGATCCTCATAGGGCATAAAAAGCCTGAGGAAAGTGACTCCACTAACTTTGGATAATACCTATATCTCTAAAATGACTGTAGATGGACCATCATTAAGTAATTCAACTTCCATATAGGCTTGAAATACACCAGTTGAAACTTTCAATCCAGCCTCAAGCAAAGTTTGCACAACATCCTCTATAAGTGGTTCTGCTTGCTCTGGTCTAGCAGCAGCAATCCAAGAAGGTCGATTCCCACGAGAGGTATCGCCATAGAGAGTAAATTGACTAACTACTAATATTTCAGAATCTGCCTCAAGGGAGGAAAGGTTCATTACTCCTTCAGAATCATCAAAAATTCTTAAATTAGTAATTTTTTTAGCTAACTTTCTTGATTTCTCAGTGTCATCAGTATGAGTGACACCTACAAATACGCATAGTCCTGAGCCAATAGAGCCAACAATTTCATTATTTACCTTTACTTTTGCGTATTTAACTCTTTGGATTAAAGCTCTCATGTGACAAAAGGTACAAGTTACTAGCGAGTAATCATCAAAAAGTGGCGCCACAATTAATAGATGGTTACTAAAAGAGACTTACCTATGGGCGCTGATGACCCATTGCGTATCGCTTTTTTGGCTTATCGCGGTAAACCACACTGTGGTGGGCAGGGGGTCTACACCCGTCATTTAACTAAAGCCCTTGCTGGCTTAGGACATCATGTTGAAGTTTTTGCTGGACAGCCCTACCCGGTTCTTGATGAAACAGTTCCCTTAACTCAACTCAAAAGCCTTGATCTTTACAATGATTATTTCCCAATGCGTAAAGCAAGAATTTGGGAGTTAAAAACAAAATGGGACCTCTTGGAATCTCTCTCTTTCAACACAGGTAATTTTTCTGAACCGATGGCATTCAGTATGAGAGCATGGAGTCATCTCGCTAAGAGGCGTGACGAATTTGATTTAGTGCATGACAATCAATGCCTT
>CEPW01018547.1_pt1 | contig 29401 bp, 13 predicted proteins | sample 356211 | NCBI WGS metagenome assembly CEPW01 (sample SAMEA2620021, study PRJEB7988) | marine metagenome | biome: marine biome (ENVO:00000447); feature: deep chlorophyll maximum layer (ENVO:xxxxxxxx); material: "saline water (ENVO:00002010), including plankton (ENVO:xxxxxxxx)" | depth 25 m
AATTTTGATTGAATTATTAAAGTATTTTGTCTCTACATCTTCGGAGAGTTGTTCTATATCAAATTGAACTTTTCCTCTTAAACTATCAATAGTATCATTGACTTTTACAAAATCATCATCAATAATACTAAATGTTTTACCAATCCATGAAAAATCTGGAACTTCATTTACTTCATTAATCCACTTTGGAAATTTTGGAATCGATTGTTTTACCTCATCAATAGCTTCACAAATTGCCTCAATCTCAGAATCATAATATTTTACTTCTGGTAAATTTGTAACGTCAATTTGTAAATTATCTAATCTATCTTCGATTGCATCAACATGTTGATTGACTTCTGGAAAATCTTTAACTGATTCTCTTATTGAATCGATTTGTTCACATATTGCTTCTACTTCTCTATCGTAATATCTAACTTCAGGAAGACTGCTAATTTGTTCAGCAAGTTCTTCCAGTTCTTTGTCATAGTATTTAATTTCTGGGATATCAGGTATATCTGCCCTAATATCATTAACCATTTTGACCAATTCTGGCCAAGGTGGAACAATATCTTTTACTTCTGCAAATGAGTTACCATTTGCATCTTCAATCGTTTGTATTCCTTCTTCTACTACTTCTTCTACAATAAACTCTTCTACAGAAGGGAGGTCCTCTGCGTTCTCTTCTGTAATATAATCATCTATTGAGGGAAGATTGCTGTTACTTTCAGCAAAATCCTCATACGAGGGCAAGTCCTTGGACATTTTATTAGTAACTTTTGTACTTCGGGATTTCTCTCCCGTTCAAATTATTTAGGTTCGTCCTTAAGTCCATCCTTTAACATTTTTGCTAAATCTGCAGTAGATCCAACAAATAAAGCATTATTAACTGTAGATGGTCCCTTGACCTTTTCTTCTGCCTCAACGTCCTTTAGTTTCTTTTGCAGATCCAACAACTTATCTGTTGCATCAGCAACGTTTTTAATTAACTGACCTGCAACTTCGTATGCTCTAGGCATCTCACTTTCTTGAGCAAGTTCAAGAACACCGTTAAGAGCTTCCTGTCCCTTTTCTATAATAGAGTAAAGATTGCCTCTGGTGTATTCATAATCTTTTTTAACATCATCAACACCTTCTTTTACTTTTTCAATCTTCTTTTCTATTACCTCTGGTTGAATAATATCATCAGAGGTATTGAAGGATTTATTTAACTCATCAAATTTAGACATCATAAAATACTACCATTAAATCCAAAGTCATCTCCAAATTCGATCAATGCATTATCCGCGGCAGTAATCTCACCTATAGCAGCACCCTTGAGGTGTGTGGTTGCTATTGTTTTATCTTCACCACGTCTAACAGTAATTGTATTACCACTAATTGATTTAACAAACATTTGTTCATCATCAATGGTTATATAAGAGGATGCACTTAAAGCAGTACCGTCGTCAACCTCAAAGGTTTTAGCAATCTTAGTGATATCATCAGTGAGTTGAGTAGCAACATCTCCATCGTAATTTTTAATTGCTCTTGGAGTAACAGAGTATGTGACTTCTCTGGTGGTATTTGAGGTATCTGTGCCAGTAAGATAACTGATAGTTGCCTTTTTGATGATGTCTCTGGATGCCGTCGATGTAGGACCAAATAGGTAAGTTTTTGCTGTAAATCTTAAAGTATACAGAAGAACTCTTCTAGAAGTAAAATCTCCCTCATAGTCATCTTGCATTGTGATATTTTCTAACACAATGGGAATATCTCTTTTTTCTTGAATAGAATCAACCAACTGAACTGTAAGATTATATGCTGGTTGAAAATATGGTAAGATTTGTTCTACAATTTGAAGAGCATCATCATTTAACTTTGACATGATTGACAATTCAAATTGCATGTTATATGGGACTGGCATATAAGTTTTTCTAGTCTCAGTTGAATCATCTGGATTCTTAACAAGAAAAGTTTGAGTTGTAGTTACTTTTCTTGTCGGATCATAAGTGAGACCAATAAACTCAAATGACATCCTCGGTAAAGTGATAGCAAAAGGTTTATTTAAATCTGGAGATTGAGTAATTCTTGCCAGAAATTTTTGAGTAGGACCATATGCTAAAGGAACTTTTACGACACTAACAGTATCATCTGAAGAGTCTTTGTGTTTAATTGAAATATCATTAAACAGAGTACCAAATGATATAATGGTCCTCCTCAAAATTTCGTTGTAAAAGTACTCAAACATTTTTAAATCCTACAATATCTTTATATTAAGATATTTTTATTTAGGGAATACCGAAGGGGTTCTGTTCTGAGAAGTCTAATATAGCATCTGCTTCTCTTTCTATATTAATATTATCGGCAAATCCATCGTCTGCAGGTTGTAAATCTATTGTTCTTAAACCATAAGAAGCACCTGACGTTGCACCAACAATATTTTCTCCTCTGACAAATTCTCCAGCTACAGTTCCAACTTCAAGAACATTAGTTTCAGAGTTCCAAATTCTAACTCTTGCGGTGGTTCCACTTACAGAACCTGTAACTACTTCATTAAATTGGAATGTTCCAGATCCAGAACTGGTGGGACTTGCAATTGAAATTGTTGGTGCAACAGAATATCCAGCACCAGCATTAGTCATATAGATTGCAGATATTGTTCCTGCAGCACTAACGACTGCTGTGGCAGCTGCAGAAACGGTAGTAACACCAGTTTCAAATATTTCATTTGTAAACGTGATATTTGGAGAATCTGTGTAACCACCACCAGCAGCAGTAATAGTAACTATTCCAACAACTCCATCACCAATAATAGCTGTAGCAGCAGCACCAGATCCTCCACCACCACTAAACCTTACGGATGGTGCGACGGTGTATCCTGCACCAGAGTTTACAACGTCTACTCTTTGCACTGATTGCAGTTTTGGATTTACATTTAAATTGCATACATTTATTCCACCAATCATGGATGCAATTCCAACTGCAGTTGTTCCACCAGCAGGAGCAGAAGAAACACCGACCGTAGGAATACTACTATATCCACCACCTCTATTTGAAATTTTGAAGAATCTTACTCCACCATCAAAGATGACAGCAGTTGCACTTGCGGTTACTCCAGCACCAACTAAAGTAAGTGTTTGTGTTGGACCTTGAATGGTGTTTATGCCGTCATCGGTAAGACCATCATAATCTTCGCCAATTAAATTATTATCAATTTCCTCAATTCCAGTTGCAATAACCTCATCTTCCAGACGGAAGAGTTCGCAGTACAACTCATAAACATAGAGATTCTGCAATTGATAATATGGTTTTGCGTATTCAATATCTTTGATTTCATAAATCCTATCATCAAGTGGAAACCAAATGAGATCTCCACTCTTTGGTCTGGTTGATAATTTTATATTTGCCTGATCTTCAATCAAGGGAGTAATATAATTTTCAAACCTTTCTCTAGAAATAATAAGTCTTACTTCATCTTTTGATTCAATTCCAAACTTTGAAAGAATATTTCCCGCACCAGAATATTGATCATAGTTATCAACATATGCTTCAAGAGGAAGTGCTAAATCAAACTTTGACTGCACAACCTCTCTTATAACAGTATTCTCTGTCAAATACTTTCTAGGTAAGTAAAAAATATCTACGCCATAAGTTCTGAGCTGCTCATTTATCAAATCCTGAACAAGATTCTGCTCAGAGGATGTGCCTTGTGTGAAGAACGGATTTAATACCATGATATCAACCTATCATGTCGTATGGTGGAAGTTCATATGTGCTAGACATTTGCTCTCTAATTATCTCCAATTCCCTTTCAGCATCATCATAAATTTGTCTACCATTAAGTTCAATTCCACCTGGTAATTTTACGCCTTGGAACTTAATAAGATTTTGACCCCACTGCCTTTTCATTAGGGCAGTTAAATAACGTTTTAAAAACGGATCGTTCCAGACTCTCGAATACTCATTTGGATCTAATGTTCTATAACAATCAATTATTAAATAATCATCAGCAGTAACAGATCCCCAATCAATATCCAGATATAGTCTATCTTGTCTCATGTTAAACCGAATCATTTTTTCGGTGTTTAATGCAAAATCAAGATCTTCAAGATATCTCTTAACCATCGCATATGTTAAAATTTCAGTAGATCCCCAATAGTAAATATCATTTAAAAACAATTGATATTTAACACTAAACATATTGTTTGTAACAGTGTTAGATCCATCAAATCTGAATATTTTATTTACACCAATAACTGATGGTGGGACTTGAAGATAGTTGCTATTTTCTTCAAAGGAAAATGTTACGGATGCTCCATCAATTGTAGATGATGCTGTTGTGGTTACGATTCCTGCGGTAGAATTATTTCCTCTTGCTCTCCCTCTATCAATATCGTCTTGTGTTATTTTATATTTTAAAAATGTTTGAGTTACTCCATCATAATCACGTTCTTGAAATATTTGAATGGCATCATCTACAAGATCATCTACCTGCTCATCTGCAATGTTAATCTCAAGCACTGGTGCTCCCAGTTGCCTTTTGCAATAGTTAATTAAATCTGTTCTACTTGCTGGTTGTGCCATTTATTCCACAAGTTCCCTAAGTGTATTTAGGGTGCTGAAGATACTGGATTATAAACGTATATATTTCCGTTAGCCAGTGTATATGTTGTTGATCCTGAACTAACTAAAATATCATACATATATCTTCCTTCTGTTGTTCCTCTAGTGTCAGTTGAACCTAAAGAAATTTTCATTTGACCATCATAAGCACTAGTAAATCCAACAGTAAAAGATGAAGTAATTCCAAGTGTTGCACCCACGGCAACACTTTTAGACATTGCCGCAGATCCACTATAATCTGTCAAATCAAAGTTACCATTTGATGTGGTTTTTACATTAATATTAACTGCAAAATCCGAACCACCATACATCGTTAGATTTAATCCATACGGGACTCCTGAGTCTGGGTCAAAAGTAATTGTCTTAGTTGCCATCTGCCAGTCCTATTACTTGCATAGTTTCTTGCTGTTTATAATAAAGTTTTGCAAAAGACTTTGCGATATTTTTTAACATGTCACTATCATTACAATTATCTATATCAGTTGCAATCTGTTGATATGCAAAACTTTTAGATAAGTTTTTTAATTCGATGTTGTCAGGATCCATGTAATAACTCCTTTAGTAACGATTTAATCTCATTAATGTCACTCTTTACATTAGCAAGTTCTTGCTCAATTGTCTGTTGTTTTTGATTCTTTTCAGATTTGATTTTTCTAGTCGTAACATATTGTTGATAGTCAAGACTATTTACATTAACCACTGAATTGGTAATAGGATCTCTTGCAAGATCCTTATTTCCTTTTAATTCGTAAAATTCCATATTATGCTAATGCAATCACTCTTAAATCTCTAATCTTAGGAACATAGCACTGAGTTTTAGAAATTAAGTTTAATTTAATTCTGTAATTTCTAAATGATGGTAAATCATCAATCGTGAAAATATATTCTTTATAATCAGTTTGATATGCATCAAATGTATATGTGTTCGATTTGACTACAAAACTATCAGAACGACCATCATTATTTTCAGCATTAATTATTTCACCCCTTACGTTTAAGTTAGAGAATCCTGGGAATGGAGTGAAGATTGGATCTAAACCTTCTTCTCCATTAACTGAGTAGAATGCTCTTACATCCGAATCTTCATGTAAATGTGCTGAGAGAATAATTTTAATAGAAGATGCAGGATTTTCCAACAAAATTTCTTTTGATACGTATGTACATGCTGTTGGATCTTCTAGTGGAGAATCGACCCTAGGATCTGTCGCATAATTTTCAATTACATCATTCACCCTGTTACTTGTCATAACAGCACTAACTCTTTGACCATCAAGAATTGGACTGATTCTACTGTCAGTAGTGTTGAGGAAAAGTCTCATATTCATAGACTTAGATCCAGGAATTGTACCTAGTTGCTCATCTTCATTTACTTTGGATGCAACCATTCTTGGGGTTTCAAAATAATTTTTTTGATTAATCGTGATGTCATTGAACCCAGCATCAGCATATGGTGCTTCAGATCCACTAAAACTCTTAGATGTAATAGTTCTCAAATCAGCAGTTATCACAGTTCCTGGAACAGTGAGATTTTGAACATTTGGGGTAATAAGTTCAAATGGTATATTTTGACTTGCTTTTACATGATAACCACCCGAAGATTTTGTGTTATCAAGATAAAGTTTAGCAAATCCTTCATCAGTGCTCCTATCAGTTCCTGTCGTAGAACTCATATCCAATTTAATTTTATATGAATCGAATGTAAATGGATCTGCCTCAGTTACATCTGAAAGAGAATGTGTTCTATTAATTCTCTCTAGGTTGACTCCACTGAATTCATACTTATAGACTGGAGTCCCTGCAGGATATGATTTAGGATTAGATCCTCTAACAATATCACCACCGATGGTATTGCCACTAACATTAGTGTATTCAATAATTTCATCACCGATTAAAAGATATCCAGTATTCGTTGTTCCAACACCAACTTTTTCAAAAGTACTAAAGTTTGTACCTGATGTTAGAGAAATTCCATCAGTGGAATCTGCAGGATATCCAGCAGAAAGTGTAGTTGGTTTTACATCTGGAGAAACACCAGAAATTTTAACGGAATTATTTGCAAAATACATTCCATGATTTTGATGGTTAACATTAATATGAAGTCCATCAGTATCGATATTGATTGCAGATATTTGAACATCTCCACCAGTTCCAAGTCCAGTAGCACCTGAAGAATTTAATTCTGTGGTAATACCAGAACTATTAATAAAGAACATGGTTTTTGCTGAACCCACAACAAATTCACCTTGAACATTATTGAGGATAAGTTCACTGGTTCTTCCGATACCTGTAACTGTCAGTCTTGCATTTTGTCCAAGACTTGCTATACCAATTGTTGAAATACCAAGCACGTCTCCGACTTGATATCCAGACCCACCATCTGTAATAGTTGCTGAGTTAATAGATCCATTATTAACTCCAATAATTGCAGTTGCACCTCTTCCATTTCCACTAAGAGGTATAAGATTTACACCATTAAAAGTTTGACTTCCATCTAAAGGAGTATATCCAATACCTGCGTTTGTGATTGTAAGAGATCCACTTGCGGTCCCTGCGGTGCCTACAAGGTCACCAGTGGCATTTGTTCCCTCTTGGAAGAAGGTATTTCCAATTTCATAAGCATCAGCAACTGTGGTTCCCAAACCAACTCTGATCTGTCTAGAACTGACGTTAATTGGATTTGGAGATAATGTTGGGATTTGTCTATTTCCCTCAGTTAATTCTGGGCTATAGAATTCAACACTACCATTTTCAACAAAATCTGCTCTGTAGAGAGTAAATTTCAAATCTTCCCACTGACTTGGTTCCCACGTTGAAGCATTTTGTGATTTAAATAAAGATCCAACTTGCTGAATATTTGGTTGGTTAGAAATGAAGGTATCTGTTAGAAGATCATTTTCACCGACTCTAGAAATATAAACACTATATTTTGTAGAGTTTGATGCTAAGCAGATAGCATATTCTTTTCCACCTTCTAAGTATACTGGTGCTTTAAATCGAATATTTGTGGCAACTGATCCATCAGAAGAGGTCTGAACGTCAGCAGGATCCAAAACTATTTCAGAGAACGGTAAAATTCTTGGAGTTGGGAATCCACCATCCATTGTTCTAAGTTGGAAAACGACTGGAATATCCATATCGTCTTTGGATCTAAAGAATACATCACAACTAGTCATAAAGATACCAGTATCATCCTTAATTAAGAATGATTGTGCAAGTGGATCATACCATGTGATGATAGTTTGAGTTCTAGTTTGAGATCCAATGGTTATACTATCAATAACTTCTGTTCCGAGATCTCTACTTGTGTTTCTACTTTCAAACTCATTCTTCAGTTCAATCCTAGCATTTCTAACAGAAATGATATTTTCTTGAAGTGTTTCTAAAGTTCCGGCAGATGTAAATGTTTCCTCTGCGATAGTAGTGGCAAGATCTTGATTGTTGTCTGGATCATTAACCAAAGTAAAGACTTTAGTTCCCGTTTCAAATTTAGGAAAGTCTACATTATTTGGATTAGGAATGTAGAAACTTCCGATCAAAGTAGCAGAAAGATCTGAGACAAGTCTTACATTGTTAAGTGTTGCTTGTGCTCCACTTGACTTTCCTGTAAGAATCATACCAGATGCAACAAAACCATGGAAATCACCTCTTGCTTCTGCTGATAATGATGCAGTATCAACGTTCAATACATCTGATGTTGAAGAATATGATTGAGGTAATGGTCTAACCGTATATGGATTTTGTGAATATGTTTTAGATGGAGAGTTATATGGACCCTCCCTATGGTTTGATTGAGCAACTCTGAACGTAATTCTTGGCGAACTATCGGACAAATCTTCAGAAAGTCCAGTTCTCTGCATAACACCCTCAACAGTCTCGCCAACTTGGAAAGTTCCAGAGGTCATTGAAATTTCTAAGAGTTTTGGTACACAATACTTGGTAACATCGACTCCATCAAAGAAAGCATACAATCTGGTAATCGGTTTGACTTTTTTAGACACAAATTCAACGTTTCTAGAACGCATATTTGCGATAAGATCTCTACTGACAACTCTGTCTCCAAGAGAAGTATTCTCAAAATCTTCAGTAACAATTGTTCTTACACCGGTTCTATTTTGAACTCCCTCTTGAGTTCTTGTTCTGACTCTTTCTTCAAAGATTGTATCCGTTACCGTTCTTCTCTCAGTCCTTCTGCGTTGACGATTACCAGGTCCTTGACGATGAATAGTGTTAGGACCTCCACCTTCAACTCTTGTTCTTTGCGATTCTACCGAAGTAATAGTACCCCAATTAGTCTCCCAAGAATTCCAAAGTATAGGACCAAATCCAGTTTGAGGATCTATGACTCCATTTGCTGAAAGTTCTTCAAAAGTTTCTGTATAGTTGCCTTCTTGTTGAATAACCTTTGCTTCTAATCGTGCTTGATCAACCCAGTTATCAGATGCTGGTGTTAACTCAATAGTTCCATTCCAGAAACTAATTAAGAAAGGAGTTACACTCTCAGTTCTGGTTGCAAAAGTTTGTGACAAATATTCAACTTCAGCGTAATCCAATGAAATAATATCATTGGATTGTTTTCTAATATTATTACCTTCAACATCAGCAAAGTTAGCATCATCAGTTAGATCAGGGGCAACCACTGGACCATGAATAAAATCAACTGAAGTTGTGTAGTGTCTTGGTCTTAATTCACCGTATGCCCTATCAATTGAATTTTCAATTCCGAAAACTGCATCTTGAGTTTTAAAACTTGAGAAATTATCAACAAAGAATCCTGCTTTAAACCTATTCAAACCCTCTGCATCAGTAACAAATAAATTTGCTGTTTCTTTTTCTAAAAGAGACAATGTAGTATAATACTCTAAATTTTTAATTCTATCTTCAAGTTTTTTGATATCTTGCATTCGATATCTTTTATATTCACTGAAGGAGATTTTTGCATCCTCTGGTCTATGTAAGAAAGGTGGAAGATTTATAGTGCAAATTTCAATGGCATCATCGACAGGATTTGGTCTTACTGGTTCGTCTGATGGTGTTCCATAAACAACTTGAAACTTTCCTTCCTTGGAAAGGAATACTCTATCAATTCTTCCTTGATAATATGTAATATCTGCCGTAATTGCTTCATCAGAGGCAAGAACATTAGTTGCAGATTGTCCAGAAGAATTAAAGGTTCTACCTAAAAATTCTAAAGGTGATCTTGAACCATCACTTACTGTGTAATTAGAAACTCTAGGTCTGATATCAATAATATCAGAGTTTCTAAAAATATCCACACTTCCGATATCATTAGTATAATCAAATTGTTGATAAGAATTTGCTGTTATTACATCACCATCATCAGTAGAATCAAAGTATGCATTAGAGAAATAAATTCTAAGTTGTTTTGCTGGTGACTCTGCTTTATTTTTTCTTTTTATTCTACCATAATCATAGAAAGTATTTTCTTGACCAGTTTTAAAAGTATAGTTAGATGAAATATTAAAACTAGGTGTGCTAAGAGTGGAAACTTGTGCAGTGAGATCAGACTCATCAAATAGTAAAGTTTCACCCTCTACAAATACTGATGAATTTTTATAGATGAATGAAATGTTACCAGTATCAATGATTTGTGCAAGAATTGCTATTGCACCACTAGTTTGACCTGTAATTTTTTCTCCAACTATAAATTCTGAAGTCGTCGTGGAACTACTGGTTATGTTTGATAGTGATGTCTTGGGTGCAGATGCTGCACTAGTATCAGAAGATTCATAAACTCCATGCACTTCTAAAACATCAGGAACGTTTAGGGAAATAATTTCATCTTCTACTCTAGTTCCATAAGGATATGATCCATATACTAATCCATTATTAAGAGTAGTTCCTCCTATACCAGATCCAGCAAGTTTTGATTTATCTACAATAACACTGTTTACTGTATTTTTAATTTTTACCTTTGACTTTGGATTGGTTTTTCTTAAAGTTGCAACAAGAGTTGCTCCAGTATCTGCAGAACCCAATCCTCTTATTTGTAAGGTTTTTCCAACACCACCTATCTCAAACTTATCTGCTGACAATGCTTCAGTGGATCCATCTGATCTAGTTAAAAGATATCTTTCATCATCAAATGGTAGGAAGGTTTCATTTGTATCAGCTTGAACTGATGAAGTGAGTTGATTTGATGCAATATTAACTGTAAATGTTTTTCTAATTGTTAAAATAGATTCAGAAATATCTACATTAGAAACATCCGTTCTTGGTAGGGGTGTGAATAAAGAGTTGTCTGAAGAAGATGACAAGTCTGTGTTTACCACAGTAAAATCAGTTACACTTAAAGTAGAAGATGGAAGAATATTACTTGAAATACCAGTAACTGCTGTAACTGCAGCTATACTGATAGAATCAGTAGCAACACTTACAACTCTGGCTGTAATTGGATCTTCAGTTGCAAGACCTGTCGAAGTATCCGAATATTGAATAATATCATTCTCTCTTAAAAGAGTTCCTGGGAATAACGTATTTGGACTACGTACAGTACTTACACCACCAGAAAGAGCACTAATCGTTGCAATTCCAACTACAAATTTAGTAGATTGAACAACATTAGCATTAAAAGTATTGACACCGACTATTCCGTCAGAAAGATCTAAAGTATTAGCATTTCCATAAACAGATTTTACATTTGAAATATCATGTTGAGTTACTGCAATAGCAATTCTTCCATTCTCAATTCCATTAAAGGTAAGTTTTTCATTAGTAACAAACGTTCCATTAGTCTCATATACAGTAAGTGCAGTTCCTGCGTTAACTGCATATCTCAAGAAACCAGTAGCACCACTAGATTCTCCCTTAACAAAAGTAGGAACACTTAAAGTATGAGATTGATTTAAAGTAATATCAGTGTTAGTTTGAACATCAAATAGTGCCAAATCCCACTGATTAATATCTGCATTTGTAGTGTTATAAGTTCCAGATTCCAATCTAAAGTCATAAACTCTAGCAACACCTATTTCTTTTCCTGCAGCTGATTCTGCACCAGAACCAACTGATTGATCCCTTAAACTTAAAGTATAAGTATTTCCAACTCCAACAGTTGGAGATCTATGAATTGTATTAATTTTTAAAGTTGGTCCTGTGTTATAAATTATATTTTGATTTTCTAAAGTTCTTGTTGATCTTGGTTTTTCGACATCAACATAAGTAACATTTAAAGTCTCAATTTCAAATCCTCTAACATATGCTTTTCCTGGAGATACCTTATATAATGCTAAATCATTTCTAGCACTTTCTCCCCCAGGAGTAAATTGTCCTGAATTAAAAATACCACCGTTTCCTACTCCATTGTTTAACGAATTAACAACAGAAACATCAAATGGTTTTACGTAATAATTTCCAGATTCATCAAAAGTTCTTCTTGCCATCATATTTCTGATGTCAAGATATCCAGGACCACCACCTAGATTACCTCTTCTGGTCGTATTGGTTTGTAATACTCCGTTAACTATCGTTGCAAGAAGAATAAAATTATCGTCATTAAAATCATCTAATGGTTTTTTAAATAGACTGGTGGTAATTCTAAGTCTATCTGCACCAGGCGCAGCATAATTGTTAAAACCTTGAGAATTGTCGTTAAGAGTTTCGTCTAAATCAGAATTGACAATTTCTTCATTGATAAAGAGACCAACTCTATAGTTGGGTGTATTAGTGTATTGATCAAGAACTAAAACTTCTTTGTTTACGTTTACAAAATTTCCGCGAATAAAATATACACCACTTTCAATTTGAAAAGATGATCCTGTGGCAGCAGCATCAGTCTCCACAGTTGATCCAAAGGGAGCACCTGGTGCTATGGTGCTATTTCCCAATAGACCAGAATTGATAGTTTCATTACATGTTAATAATTCTGCATCAAAAAATTGTTGAGTCGAATTATTTGACGTGCTAGAAGCAAGGTAATTAACATAAAGAGTTAAATTTCCTCGTTCAGAATCTTCTGGTAAAACAACACTGTCAACAAATGCAGTTACTCCAGATCTTTCTCCAGTAATTTTTGTTCCAACTAATTGTTCAACATATGCAGAAACTGGAATTCCCTGATAAGTGTTTTGAAGTTGAATTGCATAATATATTTGATTATATCCAATATTTCCTGGGATTACCTTTGCACCTTCTTTAAAAAAGTGCTGCCCAAATTTTTCAATCTGATTCTGGAGAATCGATTGAAGACCAGTCAGTTCTCTTGCCTGAACAGGATATCCAGGTTTGAATAATACCTTATGATAATCGTTAGTTGGATCAAAATCGTCAAAATATGGCGATACGTTTAGATTCGTTTGTTGAGGCATAATTCTTTAGAACTGCAAGATAACTTTTATGTCTTCTTTTTGATCTGATGATCTGGTTATTGATGGTCTATTGTCAACGTAAATAATATTACCAGAGTGTTTCTTCACCTCAGGATTGGCAACACCACTCGCAAAATTTTGACCAAGATAGTATGTACGATTATTTATTACAGTGGATACACCCGTAAAGTTAGAATCAATTGCTAAATCTTGTCCTGTGGAAGGAATAATTGTCAAACTACCACCAGTTCCTGGGCTAGATGTAAACTCATTAAGTTCAAATCCATAAGTTGGTGTGGTTTGTGCAGTTCCAACAGTGTTAAATCCAGCAAGACTTCTATCTTGCCAGAATTTTAAAACACCTGTAGTTTGATCATAACTAACCACTCTTCCAACTGCCGTAGTGCCAGTTGATACTGTTTGAGTAAAATATGAATCAGCGACAAATGTTGCTGTACTATAACCAGTTCCAACTAATCTTAAAGCACCGGTAGCAGATGCTTTCTCTGAATTTAAAAGTGTTGTTGACCCATATTGTCGAGGATTTTCTACAATACCAATTCTTGCTATTTGATTTCCAGTAATAAAGTCTGGATTTTGATTATCATTTTCGATTCTAGAGTACATTAAAACATTATATGCTCCAAGTTCTCTATAGATGTCAGCACCATGACCTCCTTGAGGAGAAATAATTACATCAAAAGTTGGTCTTGTGGTGCCAGTAGGAACTCCTCCAGCAACTAAATCAACATTTCCAAAAGTATATCCAGAACCTTGATTAGAAATTGTTATTGAACCTACTTGTTGATTTCCATCAATGACAATTGTACATTCTGCACCAGTCCCATCCCCTTTGATAGGGACTTCTGTATATACACTATTTGCAGTTCCTAAACCAATTCCTTTGTTAGTAACAGTGACAATTTTAATCGATCCATCTACAGCATTATCTCTAACAGCAGCATTATCTGTAGATGTACTCCAATCCGCAGGAACTGGCATATATTGTGTTGATTCAAACTTTGCTACATCACTAGGACTAATCGTATACAGATATTTCCAAATATATCCATCACCACTGGTTCCTGCTGATCTAGGTTCTAAATCAGTAAACGTAGGTTCATCAAGAGATGGTTGTCCTGTTGGATTATCTGGTGTAGTTCCATTTTGAAGACAAATATACACTCTAAAATCACTATTCATTACAAAATAGGTTGCCAGATATAAAGAGGTTGATCCAGATACGGCAGCAGTATTCGTTCTGCTATAATCATGTCGGTACATATCATAAGTTGTACCAGACGACCATGTTCTCTTAGGAACCACTTGTTTTACATCTGATGAAGTAATTTTTTTCAAAGCAACCATTGTGTTCCAATAGTCGTTCTCTTGATCAAAATTATCTTTAGGTGCAGGTGGATCAGAGTCCCAATCTGATTGATAGTCAGCTGGATTTGTCAAACCAACAAAAGAATAATATGAGTTGCTGGAATTGTTTACTCCAGCAACAAAATTTTTAGCATTTAATATCCTAATCTGATCCGTTATAATGGCAGCCATTTGACGCAGTTTTTTCTTTATTTATCAACAAATTACAGAACATAATTTGTAAACTTCAAGAAGTTCGATCTTACAACCATGGCAGAAGTAGTAATACCAGATCCCTCAGTAAGTCCTATTCCTGATTCAGTATATGCATTATATGCGGTTGCTTTCGATCTACCAACAACTTCAATTTTACCCCAACTAAACTGACCCATAAAATCAGAAGTGGTTATTCCAGAGAATCCAGATGCAAATCCATCAACATTAACAAATAATCTCTTAACGTGTGTGGAAATTCCAGAAACACTGGTAGTCAATCCTTCAACAGAAGCAACTTGATAAACATTATCTGCGAAAGAGGTTCCAACACCAACCACACTTCCAGAGGAATCAAAAGATGTTATTGAGGTTGAACCAAGTCCAACGTTTGATTTTTTAATAACAAAGTAGTCATTTGCTTGAATACCAGTAGCAGTGACTGCTGTTCCTGTAATATTAGAATTCCTAAGGAAAGAGTCATATGGAATGTGAATGTCGAAAATTAATTGTGTAGTACCAATACCAACAGAGGTAGATCCAAATCCAACAATAACACCATTGTCTCCATAATAATTACCAACGGTTACTTCTTCTTCATTATATGCTGGAGGAGAAATTAACACAGTTGGAGGATTTGTATTTGTATAACCAACTCCTGCACTTGTAATTGCAACTCCTGTCACAGTCCCACCAGCACTAATAGTTACGGATCCGAACGCTCTTGAAGAAGAGGTATATCCAAAACTTACGGTTGCTGTAGAATATCCAACACCACCATTAGAAATAACAACAGAGGAAATTGTTCCAAGTCCAGATACAACTGCTGTTGCTGCTGCTCCAATTTTTTGTTCCTGTTTAATAAATTTAATTTTCTTTTGGAATGTCAGTGTAGTTGATTCATTTCTAGAATCAAATATTGGTCTTAAATTATCAACGTAAATTGTAGTAGAACCAATACCAACAGATTTGGTAATATACGCACTTGGATTAATTACTGGTTCATACAACTCTCTATCTTTTCCTGTTGGAATTTTGTTAATAATTTTATCTTCAGTTTGTCTACACCAAGTTACTGGTCTTTCTAAAGTAACGTCCTCTGTTTTACCAGGTCCATGATATGCATTGGTTTCAACGTTTCCTGTGGACAATATTGATAATACACTTCTCTCATCCTCTGTAAGATAAGATTCTTGAGAGTCTGACGTGTGTTTTAACTGAAGTGTGTCTCCTTTTTTGACCGTTTCAATAACATTTCTAAAAGTAACATCAGAGTCACCATTTCCTTTATAGAAAACAATTTTAACCACATCGTTTACTTTTGGTGCTTCACTGAATGTTATAATACTTCCGCCGTTGAATGCATATCCAACACCGGGAACTTGTAATATATCATTTACAAATACAAGAAGAACATCTTGAACGTTAATTTTTGATCCAGGTGAAGATACGATAGATGTTATTTGTCCTCCAACTTTTAATGGAAATTCTCTAGTAAATCCATCAATGAATTCATCAATACTATCAAGAATTTGTAAAGTTCCTAAAGACCATCCAGAGAATTTATCACTAATTACTTCATCTATTGTCAATTGGAATTCATTTCCAGAATAAGATGATGTTGTTGGAATTCCAGTTGAACCTCCTATTGCTACCGTTAATATTTCACCATTTCCATAACCATAACCAGAATTTATTACTTCAAAATCAATAACACTAGAACCTTGTCCAACGACAACATCAACCACTGCTTCAGATCCAACTCCAGAAACAGAAGAAGAACTGTAGTGAAGACTCATATTTGAATAGGAAACAGGATCATCAAATACAACAAATGGTTGATTAGTTGCAGTATATCCAGATCCTGGGTTTGTAATTGCAACACTCACAATATGACCATTACTGATCGCAGCAGTTCCAATAAACTCAATATTTCCGGTTCTTAGACTAGACGTACCAACACCAACATTTACAACTGTTTGAATACCCGATCTATATCCAGATCCACTGTTTCCAATGCTGATAGAGGAAATTGTTCCTAAACCAGAGACGATAGCTGTTCCTCCTGCAGATACAAGAGGTTGATATCCCAACCCTTCAGTGGATCCAACGGAAATTATGACACCACCTTTAGGGAAACTAGAAATTCCAACATCTGATCCCAGAGGAGTCTGTGGGAGACTTCCATCAAAAGTAACAGAAGAAATACCAGATGATTCATTCAAAGTATAATTTTGTTGAGTTCCAGGAATTTGGAAGATATCATTAATCAAAATGACTGCATTTTCTTCAGTGATACCGGTTATATCACTTCCATTTTGCTTTAATCTAAATTCATTATTAGTTCCAGTAAAATCATTAGATACATTATCAAAAATATAATTTTTAGAATAGGATGAATTAGATTCATTTTCTATGCCAGATCTCATGAAAGATCTTCCTTGGAAAGTAGATGATGAGGTAATTCCACTCCAATCTCTTTCATCCGGTGAATTAGTAACAGATCCAATAGGAGTGTTACCAAAAGGTGCCTCTACAAAGTTAAGATCATTATTAACAATGTTATAATTACCGGTAATTTTAGTCACCAGATCTCCAGTAGCTCCTATGCCAGCAAATGTTCCCATCCATGCTCTACGAACTCTTATGGCATTAGTCTTACCAATACCTATACCCTCAATCTTCATTATTTCATCACCAATTTTAATTAGATCCGCACCGAAGAATGAGGTTATACCACTAAATTCAATAGTATCAGAAGTTGCTGAGAAGTTGGTGGATATACCAGTTGTCACTGCTGTTGAGACAATTGGGGATTGAATTACATTGTCTATAGCAACAATAACTTTTGCATTTTGATTTGTTGCAACAAATCTATGAGAAGTTCCTATGCCAACACTTTCTAGATCTACAACTACTGGAGTGCTCTTCAATGCATTTTCTGCACTAGTTGCAATTTTAATTAAGTTATCGTCAATTTTTACTGCAAACAAGTTGTCTTTTGGTAGGAATGTTGTATTAGAAGCACCGACAAAAGTATCAGTTGCAATTCCGATAGCAGAGCTTGCAGTTCCAACGTGATCGTATTTAATTTCTTCACCAGACACATAGAAGTGATTTGGAATCCTAATCGTATTTGTAGAAACATCTACAATAGTAGGATCATTTCCTACAAAATATCTTTCAAAAATTGCATCAGTTTCATGTGTTAATCCAAAGGATCTCTTAATATCATTTTCAGTTCCCGTGTAACTTCCAAGTTCAGTAACTAATGATCCATTTGTAAAATCAATCTCTCCTGGATAACTATCACTTCCAGCATCAAGTCTAAGAGTATTTTTAAATACCGTAGTTACGATGTTAATGCTGGGAAGAGGTGTAAATGTTAATGATACTTTTCCACTGGTATCAACAAGAGCACCTATAGTTCCAAGACCAACAGAACTTTCTAAATTTGCATATTCAGTGAGATAAACATCATATGCATTTGATGTATCTACAAAACTATCCACTACAACAACTTCAGATGACTGAATTCTATTATTAGTAGTATCTGTTACTTGAACAATAAAGTATGCACCGTCATCTATATTCTCATATTCCGAAATAGTCGTAAATCCAGGTGATCCAGAGGATGCAATACTAGTTGTTTTTACATCTAGTGTTGCCTTAGACATGAATGTTGTGGATACACCTGTTGATGTATGAGTGGCAAGTCCAACATACATTGCATTAATAGCACCATTTGCAGCAACGGAAGATCCTGGATGGAAAGTAATCTCAAGATTAGTTCCATCATCTGCTGCAGAATATGTTCCAAATCCTGGAGAAGCAGCAGCAGTGACACCATCAGCAGTTAATCTACCAAATTCTAACAAGTCGATATTGCTACCATCGTTAATAACGTTTAGTTCAACTAACTCATAGAGATCAGTCCTAGTATTATCTGGAGTAATATTTACAATTGCTTTCAAAGATGTATATGTATTTGCAATTGAAACAATAGTAGCATCAGATCCAGAAGTAATAGCAGTGCTCTTAGTTTCAATTTTACCAACATTTCCAAATGTATTAGTTCCAATTCCAGTGGCAATACCTGCTAAATTATAAGATATCGTGGATATATCATAATCATTGACTGTGAATTTAGTTGGATAGAATAAAAGTTGTCCTTCTGTTCCAGAAATACTAAAGTCAAAGGATCCTTGATCATAATGAGATTCCACTCTACCATATTGATTTAAGTATCCAGAAGATCCATCATGCACTAAATCAACAATCATGAGTTGTCTTTGTGCGGTGAATCTTCTATCACGTACATATGTAATATACTTCTGTGCCTTGATAGAAGTAAGATCGAATGTTTCTACAATACTGAAAGCATTTGCTCTTGGTTCACTGTTAAATTGTCCACTGAAATCATCTATAGACAAGACTCTGTTTCCAATAGATTCAAAGTAATCAGAAAGAATTCTGTTTTTGAATACAATTTCATCAGAGAAAAACGGAGAACCAATGCTATTCTCAGTTGCTAGATCAAAATCATGAACACAATGAAGACTTCCAAAAGAATTAATATCATTAACTACTGATAAACCGTCAGATGCTACTCCAACTGTCATCTCATTACCGTCAGTAGTAGATTCTAATTGGTAATCTGCAAACTTTTTATAACCTAAAGTATGATTGAGTGTTGAAACAGAATCATTCCAAGTATCATATGGAATTTCGGACTTCAAAGAATATGAGAATTTTTGATAATAAAAATTATCTTGAACTCTTTGTAAATCAAAATTAAGGAATCCCGACTTAGTTTGAGATCCTTTTACTACTTTGGAAAATGAATTGAAATCAACGTAAGACTCAAATGATTTAGTTGATGTTGCAATCCCAACGGATTTGGAAGATTGTCCAACTATTTCCTCATCAATGATAAAATTATCATTTGAAGAAATTCTCAAAATTCCTAATCTAGGATTCCAATCTTCAACAATTCCAGTTGCTGAATTTGATTTAACTTCTTCTCCAATAAAATAAGAACTAGGTTCTAGAATAACATCAAAGACAGGGAAGTCTTTCTGTGCAGTTATTCTTCCAGCAGAATTTACTGTGTCATATTGACCAGGTAGTTCCCCATCATCATAGAATCCATTCATACTGAAAGTAACCGATCCGATTCCCCCAAGGTTAGTTGTAACTCCTGTTACATCAAATAATCTGTAGTCATAATTAGAAGAATTATATCCTGTTCCAGTAGATCCAACACCAACACTAACATTTTCTACTAAAATTTTATCCCCAATGGCAAATGGGAAAATATTTACTGTGCTAAATCCAACGGATAAAGTTGCTGTTGCCTCTTTAGTTGTAGCATCAAATACAATAGTGCTAATTCCCACTCCAGAGTCAGTAAGAGTTGGAATAATTGTTGGTGTAACATTTGTAAGTCTATTTGTATTTTGAAGAATTTCAACAGTCTCACTTCCTGGAACAATTTTAAGAATTGCATCATCAATAAGTTTTTTAGTAGATCCATCAATAACAATTAACTTAGGAGGTAGATTAAATCCTCTTCCAAAAGAACCTAGTCCAACTGATACAAAAGAGTTAAGTGCATTGATTTTAACTGTCTGTGGAAAAAGAACACTTGGTTTTAGTGTAGTATCTGCTGGTAAATTAAATCCAATATCATTCAATCTTGCCGATTTAAGTTTTCCAATAGTAGAACTAGTTGCTTCAAATACTGCTCCAGATCCAGATGTCTCATCAACTGTTGTTATTCCTGGTAGTGAGTAATAATTTTTACCGGGATTTAGTATTTGTATCTTAGCAACAGGTCCACTTGTATGGGTACAATCAGTTTCATATTTGATTATAGAATTAGTTGTTGATGCATATGAAACTGCTTCTGGTTTTTCTGCTAAGGTGTAAGTAAACGAAGTGTTAGTTCCAACAGTAATTGGATAATTTCCACTATACTTACTTTGTTTTATTGTTATTTCATTTGCAGAAATAACTTCATCGTCAATAAAGATTTGAGATTTTGTCTCTGGAAGTTCACTATCATATACTGGATCAAGTCTGTAATACAAGTTTTCTGGGATATCATCATTAACTATCAATGTAGTTTTTCCACCGGATGTCCCAACTTTTCCAGATTTTGAATATTCAAAAGTTTTGGTTGTTGACGATGTATTCCAAATCTGAGTAAAGTTTTTATCCGTATATAAATTTAAATTAAATGCAGCATAATCTGTTCCAAATTTAGAATATCCAAGAGAGGAATCTGAAAGATCAAAAGTTGTTATTGAATTTTTATACAGAGTTATTGGTGGATTAATAGGACTAATAGTTCCACCACTAGTTCCTGTGCTTGCAATACCAACAGTAATTGGATCATCCAATGTGGTATTGTGATAAGATTCAGACAATCTGATGATGTTGCTATCAATTCTAGTTACATAATAAATTGATTCATTAGTAAGACCTTCAGATACATCTGTAGCAGTGTAGATTACTTTCTCTCCACCCAGGAATCCATGATCGGTTAATGTGATATTACCATTAGAAGTATCAACTCCAGTGTTTGTAAAATCTAAAGGATTGATCAAGATCCTTCTATTATAATCATCATATTTAAAAGTTACCGTTTTAGAGTTTTCTGGATTTACAAATACATCAACTCTATGTTCAGAGTGAAGACCATGAGCAGTGCTAAGAGATACGGTAACAGTGTTTCTATTCAGTGTTCCTGTAATTGCATTATGATTAGTGGTAAAACTATGAGTATCTCCGACTCCAACACCCTTTATGAATAACGTGGATGAATTTTGAACCCCACTTGCTATTCCTTTAAAGGTTCCAGTAGTTCCTAATCCAACTCTTACAGTTGCGATACCAATCAAATCATCAGATATTTTAGCAATGAATAATTGTTGCCCTTCAATTAAAGTTGTTCCAACACCAACATTACTTTCATTTTCAACATACAGACCAGTTCCACCACTTCCAGGAGAATAAGTTACCAGATCTCCTGTTCTAAAGTTATGATTTCTAAAGTAAAGAGATTTTGTTGGGATGAACTTTTGAGTTATTCCTGCACCTGGATTTGAGAAAGATAATGTTATTCCTATACCTATTCCAGATGTAGTTCCTAATCCAACAGTTTCTACTGGATTAAAGTATACTTGTTCATTAATTCTGAAAGAATAATCTGTTTTATATCCAACATTAATTTTTAACTTTCTAGGAACTTCACGTATGAATTTTCCAATAGTATGTGCAGTTGAGACAGTTCCATCAACTGCTCTTAAAACTCTTATTCTTGAAGTCAGTTTATCTACATTGAGAACTTTTACCCTTTCAGTTCCTGCCAGTAAAATATCATTTTCTCTAATATTAGAAAAAGAGAGATCACCTATAAGGTTGAAGAAAGTTACCAATCCAGTAATTCCATCAGTTCCTATGGCAACTGCTGTTGTTCCAACACCAGCTATCGTAAATGTATTTGTAGAAATACCTGCCAGGTACGATCCATCAATTCCAGTTCCTGTTGTAGATATGCCAGAAATGGATACTACATCACTATTACTAAATTGATGTGGATTATCGCAATAGATTTCATATTCTCCAAGTTTTTTACCTGGATAAATTTCCACATTTTCGATAGAACTGGTGGCAACACTTATACGATTGACTGGTTTACCTTTGACTTTGCTAATTTTAGCATACGCACTATCACCACCAGTTCCATCATTATTAAAAACTAATTTTTCTCCAACTTTATAATTATCCCCAGAAGTAACGATACCCACTCCGGTGATCGTACCTGGAGTAGTTGCACTAATATTAATAGTTTGATTTAACTTGTTGGGAATGTAAATATATGGATATTCAGAATCCTCTTCAATAAGATTTAATGGTTCTGTATTTCTACGGAGATCACTGCCTCTAAATTCAAAAGAATCCTGAGTGGATGAACCAGTAAAATTAAATTCGTCTGGATCTGAATAATAATTATGTCCGATAATATATGGAAAAACTGGTTTTTTATATTTTTCAAATGTTCCTGACAATTCTGCAAATGAATCATTAATTGTCATGAAGTATGCATAAACACCATTTGGATAATCTGGAGTAATGCAAAATCTTCCATTATTTTCATCAAGAACACTCTCATCATTTACATGATTATGAGTGTAGTCTTCAATAAAGAAACCTTCAGGGAAAATAGATGTTGGAGGTCTATTAGATTTAATATCTAAAGAATATCCAGACTTCATACTAGCAACAGTGCCACCAGTTTTTGAAGAATATCCATATGGTCCATAAATTGGATTCCCATCATACGCAAATCCTAAAATAGGAGAGTGTTTTAGAGAATTTACCTCTATACTATTAACTCTGCGAAGATCACTTTCACCGTATTGAATATTACCAACTTGATCTATAGCAAAATTGCTTTGTCTAAAGACTCTAGGTGCATATAAATGAGAATATTGAAGTTCGTTAGTTCCTGATACAATTACTCCGTCATCTTTAGCAAAATATGTTGAATTCTTCTCAAAAAGGTTAACATTCCAAGTTTTTAACTTAGAATTAAAAACAGGAGCATCATCATTTTCGCCTGGATCTAAGATTGTAATGACTGTAGACTCATCAAGATATCCTACACCAGACTCAATTACTTTTACTTCAGTAAGTGATCCGTTTTCCATAATAGGAACTAGAACGGCACCAATACCATCTCCATTAAGTAATATGTCTGGAGTTGATGTATAGTTTGAGCCAGAATTTAAAACAATTACATTAATAATTTTACCATCATTAATGATTGGTTTTACTTGAGCATTTTTACCTTTATCGATGGTAATTTTTGGTTGTCTATCATAGTTTAAAATCTCCGAAGATCCATATCCAATGCCACCATTTTCAATATTAACCGATGTAACAGAACCTCTAAAAATAGGTTCTACTTCAGCTTTGAATGTTTCCAGTCCGATAGATGAAATACCAACTTCTCCGGCAAGAGTAAATGATATGTCTGGATAGTTGAACACATGAGTTCCTACACCAGTGGATTCAAGGTTGATATACTGTTTTGTTCTATATAAAAATTGTTTATCAGAACTTACTCCAACAGAGGAAAGTTTAAACGAATCTTTGTCAATCGTTGTGATATAGTATTCACTATCAACTGTTAATCCTGAAACGGGAGTTCCAACACAAGAATATTTGATTAACTCTCCAGTAGAGTAACCATGATTACTAATTATGATAGTATTTGATGCTGTATTGATTCCTGTGGCAGCTGGAGATGTTCTCTTTTTATTTTCGTACCCAGAACCTCCATTGACAACGTTTATTGCATTTACTACTAATTTTTTATTTACAGACTGAAGAGAGTGCTTACCTACTCCATAATCAGTCAAAAATACTGTATTGATACCAGCAATGGCATCTGCTTGTGTTTTATGAAGTCTAACTGTAGTGTTGTTAATTGTAGAGACAAAATAAGATGCATTTGTAACAATTCCAGCAACTGCTTTTTGATCTCTGGTTTTATAAATTACTTGTTCTGCATTTCTAAATTTGTGAAATGTAGAAAAACCAATTCTAGATTCTATAGAGGTAGTTCCGATTGAAACTTTTTGAGAATCTTCATCAGCAAAAAATTCAGGTGCATGATCAATACGTTTCATGTCAACTGAACATATTGCTCCCTGTCCATTTCCTCCAGTAATTTTTACTTTTGGAGTTGACAGATAATCAAAACCACTATCTTTTATTCTTACTTCTCTAAGTGATCCAGACACAGAGATATATCCAGTAGCTCCTGTTCCAACAGAATCACTAATTAAGAGGTTTGGTGTGTTAATAATATCAACATTATTTCCTGGGGATAAAATATCTACACTTTCTATTGCTCCATAAGATATAAAATCTTTTGCTTTATAATTTAATATTTCTACCCCGTTTACCAATATGCCAGTGAAACCTGGTTTCGTCTCTGTTACTTTACCACTCTTTGTTGGAGATGGTATTTTTTTCAGTAATTTTTGTGGTTTTAAAGTTTTTGTATAAAATTCAAATGGTTCAATTAAACTGTTTGTAACCGTAGTCTCCGTATCTACAGAAACAAATTCAGAATTATAAATGTCAGTTCTACTTTTTGCAAATTTTAATGTAAAAGCATCAACTCTTTGAACAAAATAAAGTCCATCATCAAATAAACCTGTATCTCTAACTATTCTTTTTGCTACTGATCCTACACTATTAACAAAACTTTGTTCAATTGACCTAGCGGTATAACGAATAGCATCCCCAGTATAAAAACCATGATCAACTCCTGGAGATATTTTAAACTCAGTTCCAGAAAAAGTTCCAGAAAATATAAATTGTCTAGGAGTTACCTCAATAGGTTGAGAGTCATATGTTGGAAGTGATGGTGTTGCAATTAAATATTCATTGTCTTTATTTTTGTATAATGCATCAACATCAGTAGAAAACTCTTTAATATTTGGAAAAGTGTTTGAAGATCCTTTTTGTATTTTTCTTCTAACTTTAGAAACACTATCTACGTTTAAAGATCCTTGCCCACGCACATAAAAACTGTTCTCATTAATAATACTAACAACATTAGAGGATAATTTTTTGTCATCATTAAGAATAATCTCTACCGCATTACCTACTTTAAGATAATTTTTTACTTTTAGTGTAATTTTATAAGTAAAGTCGGATGCATCAATTAATTCTACTTTGGATACTTTATAAGTTGGTGCAACGTTATAAAACCACTTGTTTGTTTTAAAATTATTTTCCTTACATCCTAAAGTAGTAACATTTGCAGTTGTTCCTTTTTTTAAACCAGTTGTATTTTCTGGAAGATTTAATTTATCTAATACTGATGAAATTCTAACTTTAATAATTTCATCTGGATTTACTATCGACCTGCCATAAGCAAAAGTGTTAATTCCAACGGTTGTAGCATCAGGAACAGTGGCAGTTAAATTAGTAACACCAAAAAATTGTGTTAATGACTTTGAAGTATATGAAACGACACCAACTGTACTAGTTTGTAGTACCTGTCCAGTTCGATCATCGATTGCAGTGCCAGAATATGTTAAATGCAATTCTCCTGAAGTGCTAAATCCAACAGTAGAATCAACATCAATAATAGTGGATCCCGCAGATACACTTCCTATAATTTTAGTTGATGGTTCAACGGTAAATTGACCATATAATGTTCCATCTACTCTAGTATCTCTATTATATCCACCATCAAATCCCAGTCGATAAAAAGTCTTACCATACCCTACTTCAATTTTTTCTACAGAAGTTATTGGTGCATATGCTTTTTTTATTGTACTGTCAAACTTATATTCATCTTGATATAATGTAGCAGTTTTTAAATTTTCTGGATTCCCTACAATTGGTTCTACTACCAACTCATTCAATACTCTATAACTTGAATTGGATGGTGTGAAAAGATTTTCTGATGGTTTTAAAACGGAAACATCTTTATTATATAATGCTTTGAATAAAATTTTAAACGAGGTGTCAGTTCCTTTACTAATATAAAAATCTTTAGATTGTTTTATAAAAAGATTTTGATTTAGATTTGAATCTAAAGTTCTATTCTCTAGTCCAGGGAGAAGTTGATTTTTTGTTTTAAGTAAAAATTCTTTTAAAAATAAACAACTTAAATTTTGAATATTTTCGCCCGAGGTATGAGCCTCTGCACTATTAGATTCAAATAAAACTTCTTCATCATTAATATTATTTCTGTACGAAGTTATTCCAACAAATCCTCTTCTACATCCAGTAAATGAAAAGTCAGTTTTTCCAGTATATGTAATTACTTCATCTTCAATTTTTAAAAGTCCGTATGAATCAGGAAATCCCTTTGTTCCTCTTGGAGATTTTCCTGAATCAACAGTAATAGTGGTATCATAAAAAGTTATATCTTCGCCTAAGACAACACCTTCATTTAGATTAGTGGTGTTACTTAATTTTATATACTTATCAATATTTTGAATTAAATCAACTGGTCCACCCTGATATTCTTGTCCGATATAGTATTGTTTTAGAAACTCAGATACTAAAGGGTAATCCTCTCGCACATATGCGGGAAGTTGGCTTTCAACAATAGTACTAAACTGAATTCTATTTTCTGACATTTTATGAATTTATCGTCTTAGTAGGATGAACCACCGGAAGATGTTCCCGATGAAGTTGATGTAGTGGTAGTGGTAGTGGTGGTAGTGGTTGTCGGTGCTGCAGTATTTACCCCTCCAGTAGATCTGACTATATCGGATGCGGGACCACCAGAACGAACTAGGTTACCATTTGGATAACTAGAGGATACTACGTAATTAGATGCTGATGGATCTAATCCAGATGATATTTCATCTATAATAGTTTCAAAATCACTCCCACTAATATCTAGTTGCAAATACAAATCCTGTAATCCGACGACATCATTTGAATGTGGTACTGCTTCGATCTCAAGTACTTCAACACTATCTTTTGTTTTTGCGGCAAGAACATTAATAGGATTTAAAGTAATAACTCCACTTTTATAATTAATTGTTCCAGCATTTCTTCTTACTACAGTTGGAGTTTGTGATCCAACAGAAGGTAAAGTAAAGAAGAAAATAGAACCAGTCAATCTATTCGTATCAGGTAAATCTGACAGATAAACTGGTTGAGAAATACCGGCTACTCTAAATGCATTAGTCTTTATATTGTATCCATCCATACTATTAATATGAATTTCATTACCAAAACCGATAGAGTACTCTGCAAAAGTGTTTGTAACCACTCTTAGGTCTCTTCTCATTCTAACACCGGTTATGTTAGACATGACAGCTTCATGACTATTATCAATTATATTCAAGAATTTACTATATTTAAATCTTGCCCCATATTTGTTCATTTCTGCAGACTCTGCATACTTCGTCGCATTATTTTGAACAATTGAGGAGACTGCAGTTGCAGATGGTGCTAAATTTGTGTTATAATAAATTTTACTATCAACTTCCAAATACAAATACTTCAAATCTAAAATTTCTGGAACTATTCCTGCAACAGAATACTTCTTTAATTTCATTTTGATGTTTTCTTTGATCAAATTTGGAAGAAAATCACCAAATTTAGGTTTGATACTGATAAAAACCTTACCATATTGCGGTGGAATTAATTCTTCACCACCAAAAACAGAAATAGACTCTGTTTCTGGATAAATTTTGGATGGAATTAGTGTTTCATAGTCATTTGCAGTTAATGCACGATTTTGTGAAGCATAAACTCTTGGTGCATATTTTTTAATTGACTCAACAGCTTCGATGGGTTCTCCACCAGATGCACTAAGACCAGTTACAACACCAGAAATTCCAGAAGTTACTGTATACTCTTGATTATTGCGATTATAAATGATTTTTCCAGCAAATCTAAATCTTCCGACTCCATTTGCAGAATCTCCATTAGATACAATATAATTTGCAGTAATAAAATTATTATCTTCTAATTTATTGCCAAAAATTCCATCACCAAAAATAAGTTCATATCTTTCATCATCAGATTCTTGAAGATAATACACTTTTGAATCTGATTTTACGTCAAATAAACTATCTTGAAGAGAATATTTTGTACTTCTAGAAGATTGCTCATTTGGTCTGACAGATACTGTCATTAAATTAGTGTCAATTCCAATATTATCTAAAATAAACTTCTGATTTGGTGTTCTAGCGTCAACAGTAAAGTTAGAAGTTAATACAGTTCCCTCATACACTGGTATATTGACGAAATTTGCAGTATTATCAAGAACTGCAACTGTAATATCCTCTAATATTGAAAAAACATACGATTGATTACCAAAAGATCCAGAGGAAGTTGCAACAATTCCTTTTTTAAGAGTAAGTGTTGACGGTGTTGGTGTTATATTTGTTGTATCTACGAAGAAACTTATAACTCCTCTTGCCGAAGATCTAGATTTTGGCAAATATCCAATATTCCTTGCTAGAGAAACTACATTTTCTCTTAAAGTTGCACTATCAATGAATACCTCATTCGCAACCATGTTTGCGTTATATGAGGTAATGTAAGTATTGTATGCCAAAACATTCAAAATCGTTGAGAGGTTAGACCCCTCAAAGTCATAATCTGTAAATTTAGAGTTTTCTTTTAGATATTCTCTAAGAGTTGTCTTAACCTGTTCAAAATCCAGGTTAGCGAAGTTAGATAATGGCATTTTTACCTAGTTGGTTGCAAAACAAATTGTAATTCTTGTGGAGGAACATCTGCGCCTACGATTTGATATAGGATCGTTACATTAAATTCGTTATTTTCAAAATTTGGTGCTACTCTAACGTCAATCAAATCAACTCTAGGTTCATAGTTTAGAATAGATTGAGTGATTTCCTGCTTAATAGTAGATGCGGAAATGTTATCTAAGTTTTCAAAAAGCACTCTTGATATATTTGACCCAAAATCGTCATCAAAAGGACGTTCTCCAGGCACAGTAAACACAATATTTCTTATCGAACGTGCAATTGCGGTTTCATTCTTGAGCGCAATCAAGTCATCATTCAGAGGATTCCTCTTGAATGTCATACTGAGGTCCTTAAAACCTTGACTAACCCGTTCTAAAGGCACAAAAATCCGGCGATTATATCTTATTTATTAAGGCACTTTATGATTCTCTATTCATAAAGTGGTTCAGGATTACTATTATTTTCAAAAAATTCAGTTTCTTCAACAGAATCATGTTTTTTTGGCGTCAAGTCATCATTTGAGATTTCACGAAGCATTTTTTGATGCTGATGATTACCCAAATTGTCTAAAAAATCGTTCATTTTCCCTTTTTTTGCTATTTATTGAGGATCAAGAGGACGACCCTCTTGTGATTTGTACAT
>CEPW01152939.1_pt1 | contig 29096 bp, 33 predicted proteins | sample 356211 | NCBI WGS metagenome assembly CEPW01 (sample SAMEA2620021, study PRJEB7988) | marine metagenome | biome: marine biome (ENVO:00000447); feature: deep chlorophyll maximum layer (ENVO:xxxxxxxx); material: "saline water (ENVO:00002010), including plankton (ENVO:xxxxxxxx)" | depth 25 m
CGGCCACCATCGCAAGCTTCGCCCCAATTAATACGGCTGCCGTCTTCCAAGTCCATCGAGACGTTCTTGATTTCTGGGACGTCAAAAGTCAGTTGGCGTTTGAGCAATGATGCGGCATATCGAGGGCGAGGGGTGGAACCAGGGGCAGACGGCTTGGCGTTGGTGGTCGCCAACGGCGGATAGAAACCAGTTGAGGGATGCACTGGTGGTGGTTCCGATCTAAGAGAAGGTCAGCGATCGGATGACTCCATGCCAATGACCAACCAACCCTGCGCTTGTGAACCGTGCAGCTGCACGGTGTCGCCCGAGATGGCCATCGAAAAAGATGGAAAGTTGTATTGCTCTCAGCCCTGCGCTGAGGGGCATGCCAGTCAAGACAAGTGCTGCTCGAGTTGTGATTGCTGCTGATTAGCACCATTGCTTTGAGCTGGCTGGCTCTTTCCCCTTCGGCCGTGAAGGGGAAAGAGCCAGACATCTCCAGCTCCCCGATGGGTGCAGCCATCGGGTTGGAAAGACCGCCTAGAACTTTCCAGACACAGCCTGTCTCCGGCCATGCCACAGGGATGGCACCAATGATTCAGTGGTTCGCCTCAATTGCATCGAGACGACCGACTCAGCGCAACGCTTGGATGAGCTGAGCTGCCCACCGGTCGCTCGCTTTTTGCATTAAGCATGCCGAACTCAAGCTCGGTGATTTCAGCTTTGAATGCAATGAGCGTTAAGACGGATAGGCGATTCCTGAATACGGGTGGAAAGTATGTGCATCGAGATCGGAGGCGTTATGAAAGACGACGGTCCAACCGAGCAGGCTCTAGAAGCAGCCTGACTTTTCGAGCATCTGCTCCACGCGTTTTCTCACCATCCATGGGCTTGCCCTAAATCTCGGCGACGTCGCGTCGGGGGGCACTCTGTCGAGTTAAAGAGCCCATCACCTGGAATCCTGGCCCCAGGTGCTTGAAAAGCCCGACACTTCGCCCTCGCCCTGACGGGCATGCGGCTTGACCTCTGGTTCTGATGTCCAGTGGTGTCGGAAGCGAAGAACAACGAGGGGTCATTCCCATTGCTGTCGCAGGTGGGTTGACCTCTCTAACCCCAGACATACTCTCGGGTTCAATCATGCGAAAACGAGCGAGATAGGCCGTCTGTCCATCTGGAGAGGCGGCCTTCTCCTTTGATGTGCCTTGCGACTATTCAACTGGAGTCGTGTCAGCCACAGCAGCAGGGGGTGCCGGGGGCAGCATTACCTTGCGCAGGTCATTCTGAGCGGTGGTGTGCTGAAGCTTGGTGTGATGTAGATCCTGCGTAAGACCCTGAGGTGGAAGAGCAGCATTGAGCCAGAGACCGGTGAATGCTGCAGCTGTCGAACCGAGCAGACCGGCTGTTGCTGCGTGGCGGACTGTCTCGAGGATGTTGTTCATTGATCAGAGGATCTCTGCAATGAGGTTCTCTGAACTGTTCAGATCTCACCTCCCCCAACTGAGGGGTTTTTTGCTCGCTGTCGTCATGACGCGATGGATTACGAAGGGAGGCTCTTGAAGACCAATTCACTAAAACTATTGGCCATGCATGTGTGATCAGTTTTCAAGGCCTGTAGAACCGTGAACCATTTGTTGTATTCACGGTGATAGAGGAATGATGAAAAGCGTTTGCTAAAACGTGCTGAAAGAGCGATCAATGCAGCACGCATTGAAGGTTCATTTTCAGTGTGCAACCGCTGGAGAATGCGCTCCCGCCATTCGAGTGGTGGTGTGTACAGGGTCAGGACGTCAAGTCGTTCGGTTTGACTCGCGATTTGCTGCAGCAGCACCAGATTGGAACGGTGATTGATGCTGGTGAGGTCGAGATGAATCAACAGGCAATGGTTCAACTTCCGAGTTTTGCGCTTCTTGGCATTGTTGGGATCCAACAGGCGCTGCATCCTCTCGACCGTTGAGCGTTTAAACCGCTGATTTGGATCGCAATCCAGCTGCTGCAACAGCTTTAAGACGAAGTCATCGTGCGGTGGCTGACTCATCCTTTTGATGAGATGAGTTTTTCCGCATCCGGATGCACCCGCAATCACGATGACATGACGCGCATGCCGCTGATTTAGGGCCTTGTTCATCGCTTGACGCATCCCTTGGATAACGCCCATTTTGCCTTGATCGGATGCGAGGGAGCTTGGTTGCTCGTGGGCAAGCCTTGGCGTGGAGTCGTCAAACCATGCGTCCTTTGGTCAAGTTGGATTGTTTTATCGTTCATCCAGGAGTGCCTTCTTAGAATTGATCAGTGTTGTGTCCTATCTGTGACGGTTAAATCTCTCCTGTTTTTAATTCTTTTCTTGGGTGTTTGCCTTGGGTTTCTTGCACCCTACCTGATCAATAATCCCGGTTCTGATTTAATGCTCCCATCATCGTCCGAACAGGTCTTGGATGATGATTTGGAGGCTGGTGACAGCTGAGTTGCCCTTTTGATGTCATCCTTAGCTCTGTTTTCGGCCGATCAGCCAACCACTGAGGGCAAGCATCAAAACACAGGCGCAGAATTGCAACACCTCAGTGATGTTGTTGATTTCGAAGCTGGTCAGTAGTTTGAAGGCCGTGACGATCAAGGCAACGATGATCACCTTGGTCAGTTTCTGTTTCAGGCTATCCAGTGATTCAATCTTGAGAAGATTTTGTCTGTGCTCTGATTGGCCCTGAAGTCGATCATCAATGTCTGAGATGACCAGTTCGTAGATGCCGTATCCAAAAATCAATAACGCAATTCCAATCAAATAAAAATCAATTCCACCTACAACTTTGCTGATGACGAGGTTTGCATTGCCACGTTTGATCTCACCACCAAGAACCTTCCCAATGGCTGCAATCTCTTCGTTGGTTCCAACGATGAAGCAGCTCACACTGCCCACCAGGCTCATGACGACTGGCACGAGGGTGACCAGTCGAAATCGCCAGATCAAGCGTTCAAATCTGACTTCCAGCCGCGATTGCCGAGTGTTGGTCATAGCGACTGGTTTCGTGCCACAACGCATGCAGAGCCGAGCTTAAGAGGCGCGTGTCAGCACGTCGCATGGTCCAAATCATCGTGTGAAAGCCCCGAGTTGTCTTCTGAGGGCTGAGAATGATGGGGATCGTGATGGTCTCGATGGCTGAGATGAATTCCAATGACGCCTTGAAGGCGCTGGTGACGGATATCGGCAACGACATCGTGATTGATGGCGAGTTGTTGGAGGGATGCGATGTGGCTCCTGATGAACTCGATGAGATGGACGAAACACAAGCGGCCGTGGTTGCAGCCCACGTGTTTCAAATCCTTTTTGAACATGTGGTGCAGGACAAATCCGGAGCGTCCGCCGATCCTGACGAAGGTGTTTGGTCTGGTTTGGTGGATGGATTTCAGTTCGAGATTGAACGCGATCCAGCCGGTGATCTCTTGGTGAGTTTTTACCTGGTGGGCAGTTGATGGAGATTGCTCAGCTCAGAGCGGTTCTGTCTGACCGAATGGGGCAGCCAGTGATGGAGGTCTTCAGGCTTGATGGCTCGCCTGCTGAGTCGATCGAAGAGTTGTACGAGCCGATGCCGGCTGGGTTCCGCGGACAACTGCTGCTCCGTGATGGCTCCAGGCAGATCTGGGATCTTTGGCAAGAGGATGGGGACACTTGGAATTTCAGTGCTTCCCCTGGTGGTGCTTCTTGATGGCAGCCCTCTGATCAGGCGTTGTCTGTTGAGCTGGCGTTGTTGTGGATCACGCTCATGGTGTTGTTCAGGTTCGCAACGTCCTGAAGTCCGTTTGGGTCAAACCAGGGAGCGGAAGCCCAGTCGAATCCTTCGCCAAAGGTGTTGTCCGGTGCCACCACATACCAGTGGCAATCCACGTCGGGAACATCCACGGCGCATTGTGACCAATCGTTCTGCCACTGAGGAACTTGCACCCACATCACTGTTGCGAAGAGAATGGTAAAAATGCTTCGCAACATGGGTCTTGACTTCGTCGGTTTAAGACTATAGCGAAAGTTTTTGGCGCATCCGTGCACTGTTTTTTGAGTTACTCCTTCGGCCTGGCTCATCGGGTGTTCGGTTGGGAAGCCAGCGCTGTGGATCGGCTTTTTTCGCTGTGATCGACCAGAATCCAGGTATTGCTCAATTTGGTCGTGAAAGAAGTCTCCGTTGTCGAAATGCTGCTTCGCTCGCTTGGCAAAGTGGCAGCTGGAGCAGGGGTTGCTGCTCTCTTGCTTTGGCTCACCTATGTGATGCTCGATTTCGGTCACATGCAATCTGGTTTCACGCTGCCGCAATCCAGTTATTGATTCAAACTCTTTAGAAGAGAACTGTTGCTCAACTCCTTGTTGTGGGCCAATCCGGCAGCTTCATTCCACTCCAGTGTGAGTCCGGTTGCTAACAGAAGAGCGATCGCTGGTAGTAATCCAACGATGGCATTCATTCGTTTTTGTTTGCGAAAGAGAAGTCTCATCACAGATGGTGGATCAACATCTAATGTTTAAATTAGATGAGATCGTGATCAGTGAGAGCAGTCTGAGGTTCTGCTGAATCCTTGCTTTTTAGGTGTTTTCAGTGTCTTTTTGAAGATCGCGTCGGATCAGTGCCAAAAGATAGGAGGGTGATTTGTAGCGGGTTGGTAGGCATCGGTTGAGGGTTTCGAGATGCCCCCAACACACAGTGCGTTCAATTTCTTCCGCTGATTTGCCCTGTTGCAGAAGCCTCCGCAGGGCCTTGCAGTACATCGGATATCCCGCTTCCAGTTCGCCGATCGTCAGCTTGGTCTGGGGCATGGGATGACTCCTGCACCTATACAACCTATTCAATCGCCTTCCTGGGAAGCGCCCGAACGTCGTCCGGGCGCAACACTTTGGATCAGGATTTTTTAATTCCAGGAGAGAAATTATTCTTGGCTGAAGTTGCTTTTTGAGGGCTGAACAATGTCAGCCAAGCCAGGCAACGCAGTCGATCTCAACGCGTGAGCCCTTCGGTAGCGCTGCAACCTGAACACAGGCCCGAGCTGGACTGACACCCTCTCCAAAAACTTCTGCATAGATCCCATTCACGGTTTGGAAGTCGGCGAGGTCTGCCAGAAAGACCGTTGTCCGAACAACATCAGCGGGTTTGGCACCCGCTTCGTTCAGAACGGCATGCAGGTTGCTCAGCACCTGTCGTGTTTCAGCGGCGACATCTCCATCGCCAACCATCTCGCCCGTTGCTGGATCGAGAGGGATTTGGCCAGAGCAATACAACCAACCTCCGGCAAGCACAGCTTGGTTGTAAGGGCCGACCGGTGCAGGTGCGGAAGATGTCGTAATTGCGGTTGCACTCATCTGAGAAGCCACAGAATGGGTGGAATCATCGCGTTTCGTCTTGTCGTCGCCATCTGGCCCTGTTGAATTGCGCGATCTGTGGCATCGCTACGCCACAGATCGCGATGAATGGACGCTGCGTGGCGTCGATCTTCACTTAGCTCCTGGTGAACTCGTCGGTCTGCTGGGTCCTTCCGGTTGCGGGAAAACGACGCTTTTGCGCCTCATTGCTGGCTTTGAGCGTCCCAATCAAGGTGAGGTGCGTTTGCAAGAACGCACCGTCGCTGGGGATGGCAGATGGTTGGCTCCTGAGCGTCGCGGCGTCGGCATGGTGTTTCAGGACTACGCCCTGTTCCCCCATTTGACGGCTTGGCAAAACGCTTGTTTTGGCTTGCGTTCAGGTCAGGACGACAGCCGTGCCAGCTGGTTGCTGGAGTTGATGGGATTGGCTGATTTCCATGAGCGCTATCCCCATCAGTTGTCTGGGGGGCAGCGTCAACGGTTGGCGTTAGCCCGGGCTCTTGCACCGGCTCCGAGTGTGGTTCTTCTCGATGAACCGTTCTCCAACTTGGATGTGGAAGTTCGGCTTCGTCTTCGTAGCGAATTGGCTTCCGTTCTTCAGGTCTGTGGCACCACGGGGCTCATCGTTACGCACGATCCCGGAGAAGCTTTAGCCATCTGCGACCGTGTCGCTGTGCTGCGTGATGGGGTCATTCACCAGTGCGCTCCACCAAGGGAATTGGTGCAACGTCCCGCCACGTCCTTTGTGAGTCGTTTTGTTCTCCAAGCCAACCTGTTGCCGGTGCACTTGGCACCCGATGGCTCATTGCAGTGCGCCATTGGACGTCTAAAGGCGTCTGGGATGGCAAACGGTGACTCCCTCGATGCAGATGCCTGCGTGATGGTGGAGCCCAACTGCATTGACATGACTCCGGATCCTGCAAGCGAAGCCTGCGTCATGGGGCGCGAGTTTTTGGGCCATGCCTGGCAATACCGGATTCAGCTGGATGACCTCAGCCTGCGTCTCGTCTTGCCTCTCGCCATGGATTACCCCAGGGGGACCCGCTGTCGTTTGTCGTTCCGCCCAGGTTCTGAACCGATCTTGTATCCACAGCGTCAACGGGTTCCTGTCTTGGGCTGAGTTTCAGCCCTGCCACGCGTCCTTGTGCTCTCGCAGCTCAGCGAGTGCGCCGGCATCGTCGGCCTGGAGAAATAAGTTGCTGACCCTCTCGAGACCCAGGGTGGTGGGAAGGGTCAGCTCACCTCGCCTGCGTCGTTGTTGCACCTCGTTCAACCGTGCCGCAATTAAAGAATCGTCTGGTCGCTGTTGCGCCGCCCAACGCAGGTTCGATTCGGTGTATTCATGGGCGCAGCAAACCTTGGTGTCGGCTGGGAAGGCGTTGAGCCGTTGCAGGGCGATGTACATATCCGCTGCGGAGCCTTCAAACAGTCGTCCGCAGCCGCCGGCGAACAACGTGTCGCCGCAGAAAAGCACGGGGCCGATCGTCGGATCAGAGGCTGCACTAACAGAAAAGGCGATGTGGGCGCGCGTATGGGCGGCGACATCGATCACCTTCACCGTTGTCCCAAGCACCGTGATCTGTTCGCCTCCCTGCACCGACACTGTTTGGAAGGGGATCCGATCACGATCATCAATGGACGCCACCACCTCTGCCTCGGGCCATGCCTTCAGCAGATCCAAGGTCCCTCCGATGTGATCCTGGTGATGGTGGGTCTGCAGAACCGCTTGAAGAGTGAGCCCGAGACCGTGCAGGTACTCACGCACTGGGGCAGCGATAGCAGGGTCAACTACCACGGCGTCTGAGCCGCGTTGCCAGATCCAAACCACGTTGTCTCGCAGCACCGGCAGGGCGTGAAGTGTGGAGTTCATCGTTAAAGTCCTGCCTGGTTTCCTGGTCAACGCTGGACCCATGATCACCGTCGCGTTGGCAAAGGGTGCCCTCCTCAAGGATTCAGTTGCACGGTTTGCGGCTGCAGGGCTCGATTTCTCTGCAGTTCTGGACAAGAACAATCGCCAGCTGATGCTGCCGACCCCCTGCGGTCGAGCCAGAGCTTTGTTGGTTCGCAATGGCGATGTGCCGACCTATGTGGCCTACGGACAGGCACAACTTGGTGTTGTGGGCTTCGACGTGCTCAACGAACATCAGCTTCCCGTTGCCCAGCTGGTCGACCTCGGTTTTGGTGGCTGCAGGATGGCCGTGGCCGTGAAAGAAAGCAGTGGTTACAAACGCGCTGCTGATCTACCGCCCCACTGCCGTGTGGCCAGCAAATTCACGCATTCCGCACGATCGTTTTTCAATGCTCTCGACCTTCCAGTTGAACTGGTGCATTTGAACGGTTCCGTTGAACTCGGCCCCATCACTGGCATGTCAGAAGCCATTGTTGATTTGGTGGCGACGGGCCGCACGCTTCGTGAAAACGGGCTGGTCGCCATTGAGGACCTGTTCCACTCCACAGCGCGTTTGGTCGGTCACCCGTTAGCGATGCGCCTGGATCAAGGTGAGTTGCGCGAGATTGTCGATGCCATGCGGCAAGCCTCTGCTATCGCCCTTGAGGTGGCCTGATGTCTGTCTTGGGTGATTGGCGCCGCGTGCGTCGTTTGGGTCGGTATCTGAATCGCGATCGACGCCGACTCCTGCTGACCCTCACGCTGCTCATTCCTGTGGCGTTTGCTGGAGCGATTCAGCCGCTGCTGGTGGGGCAGGCGATCAGTGTGCTCAGAGGCGAGGCGAGCTTGCCTTGGCTCGCTTCCTTGTCGGTGTCCGCAGCGATCCGGACGCTGATCGGTTTGCTGTTGGCGTCTGTTCTGTTGCGTCTGGCGTTTCAGGGACTTCAGACGTTCAACATTCAGGCGATTGGCCAGCGGCTGACCGCTCGGATTCGCGACGATCTGTTCTCACACTCGTTGTCGCTGTCTTTGAGGTTCCACGACGGCATGCCTGTAGGCAAGCTGTTGACCCGCCTCACCAGTGATGTTGACGCATTGGCTGAGGTGTTTGGGAGCGGTGCAGTCGGTGTTCTCGGCGATCTGGTCAGCCTGCTGGTCATTGCCACCACGATGCTGTTGATCGAGTGGCGGCTGGGCCTGCTGTTGCTCTGCACGCAGGTTCCGGTCACCCTCGTTGTTCTTTGGTTGCAGCGTCGTTACCGCAAGGCCAACTATCGCGTTCGAGAGGAGCTCTCCCAGCTCAACGCTGACTTTCAAGAAAACCTTCAAGGCCTCGAAGTCGTTCAGATGTTCCGTCGTGAACAGGTGAATGGCCAACGGTTTGCCCAAACCGGTTCGGCTTATCGCCAAGCCGTCAATGGAACGATTTTTTTCGACAGCAGTATTTCCGCCTTTCTGGAATGGGTTGCCCTTGGGGCCGTTGCCACAGTGCTTGCCGTCGGTGGCTGGATGGTGACGAGTGGCGCTATGGGACTGGGCACCCTCACCACGTTCATCCTGTATTCCCAGCGACTTTTCGACCCTCTGCGGCAGCTGGCGGAACGCTTTACTCAGATTCAAGGCGGACTAACCGCTGTGGAGCGGATTGGCGAATTGCTTGAGCAGCCCCTTGAAATCGTTGAATCCCCTGATGCACGCCCTCTGGACGACAGCGGTTTGGGGGAGGTGATCTTTGAGAACGTCAACTTCGGTTACCGCACCGATGAGCCGATTCTGCGCAATGTGTCGTTTCGGATCGCTCCAGGGGAGCATGTCGCCCTGGTGGGTCCAACCGGCTCCGGCAAATCCACGGTGATTCGTCTGCTGTGTCGTTTGTACGAACCGCAGTCGGGCCGGATCCTGTTGGATGGACGCGATATTCGTTCGATTCCCATTGCTGACCTGCGTCAACAGTTAGGGGTTGTTCTTCAGGACACCTTTTTGTTCAGTGGAAATGTTGCCGACAACCTCCGTCTGAATCGTCCAATCAGTGATCAACGTCTACAGGATGTTTGTTCTGAATTAGGACTCGATGGCTTGTTAGATCGGTTGCCCCAGGGCTTGCAAACCGTGCTTCGGGAACGTGGTGGCAATCTCTCCTCCGGGGAACGTCAGCTGCTTGCCGTTGCCCGCGTGGCCATCCGTAATCCCACTGTGCTGGTGATGGATGAGGCAACGGCCTTTATGGATCCATCAACGGAAGCCACGTTGCAGCGAGATCTGGATCGTCTTCTCCAGAAACGCACAGCGGTGGTGATCGCCCATCGTTTGGCCACGGTGGAGGCGTCTGATCGGATTCTTGTACTTCGTCGGGGTGAACTGATTGAAGAGGGCACCCATCACGAGCTTCGGGCGCGGGGGGGGCTGTATGCCCAGTTGGCTGATCTACAGGAACGGGGGTTGGCCAAACTGTGACGCTCTCCTCGAAGTTGCCGATCCCAGAGGCTGCTCTTTTGGAGCAATACGGAGAGGAGGCCCGCCTTTGCCCATGCGACAACGATCAGATTCGCTTGGTGTTCAGCCAAGCCCATCCCTTTGATTTGGTGGAGCTTGAGCAGTTGCTCGAAGCCGTTGGTTGGAGCCGACGTCCCGTGCGCCGCGTCCGTAAGGCGCTCAACCACAGCCTGGTCACGGTTGGGCTCTGGCGGCACGACCCCCGCATTCCACGACTGGTCGGCTTCGCTCGCTGCACGGGTGATGGAATCTTGGAAGCCACCGTTTGGGATGTGGCTGTTCACCCGCTATATCAAGGCAACGGCCTGGGTCGTTCCTTAATGACGTACGTGTTGGATGTTCTTGCCACTATGGGAACGGAGCGTGTGAGCTTGTTCGCCGACCCCGGGGTGGTCAGCTTTTATCAGCGTCAAGGATGGGATCTGGAGCCCCAGGGCCACCGTTGCGCCTTTTGGTACGCCAGCTGAAAGGGCCTTCGTAGGCCACCACAAGATCCTCAGGACGGTCCCCACGACGCCAACGACGTCGTAGTCGTGCGTTGGTCCAGCACCGTTGCAAGACACCATCGCGTTCCCAGCGCAGCGCACTGGTGTAAATCGGCTGCTGGAGAGATCGAAGCTGCGTGATCCGCTTGAGACGTTGCACCAGGTCCAGGTCTTCCATCAGCGGTAGAGGTCTGAAGCCGCCAATTCGCTCATAAAGGGCACGATGAATCAGCAGTCCTTGATCGCCATAGGGTTCTTGAAACCATCGGCAGCGCAGTGCCACTGCCGCCTCCAGCAGCCGAAGCAGTGGGTGGTGTCCATCGATGCGTAGATCGAAATGAAAGGCGGCCGCGGCGGCAGTTGGTGACGCCATCGTTGTTCGGATCCGCTGAGTCCAGTTGCTGTGCAATCGGCTGTCCGCATGAAGCACCAGCAGCCAGCGACCTTGGGCTTGCTCGATTGCCCAACGCAGTTGATGTCCCCGCCCCGGCATTGGGCAATGCATCACCGTGGCGCCTGCGAGCTTCGCTGCGGTGGTGGTGGTGTCGGTGCTTCCAGCATCAGCGATCAGGATTTCGATGTCCCCTGTCCATCGCTGCAGATCGGCCAAGAGCAACGGCAGCCGGCCGGCCTCCTGTCGCGTTGGGATTAAGACACTCAACTCCATGGCTCCAGCTCTCAGAACGACAGCCAGGGCTTGAGATCGCGCAGATGGTCGATGTCATCGCGCAGCGGGAGTAGGCCTGTTTTGAGTTGGGCTTGTTGGCAGAAGTGCAATGTGCTCTCGAGAACAGCGCTGCCGCCCCAGGGGATTCCGCTGAACGGCCAGCATGCAGGCCTCGTCAGGAGCTTGGAGCTGAGTCCGATCAGCCAATACCCACCATCGGCGGCGGGTCCGAGCACGACATCATTCCGCTCCAGCAGCGCCACGGCGTCGAGCAGGTCATGGCAGCTCAGGGCGGGAAGATCGGTGCCGATGATGAATTGACTGGCCGTCCGATGACGTCGCCGCGTCCGGATGGCCTGACGACGCAGACGCGAGCCCAGGGAGCCATTCCCCTGGAGCAGGGTTGTTTCAGCACCCAGGGTCTTGCCCCAGCGTTGGGCACACCCAGGCCCCAGCCCACTGACGGCCAGACTCAGCCGGAGGGCTCCAGAGGCCTGAAGTTCGCGAGCAACCGCAAGGGTGTGGCTGCACAGACGCTGTTGGATGCGTGCTGCGCGCTCATTGGGCTCAGCCAACGACAGGGTGTTGTGCAGATCACTGCTAAGACGTCGCTTGCAGCGTCCTGCGGCAGGCCAGCGGGCCATGACAGACAGGACCGGTCGTGTGGTCATGTCAGCCGCGTCGAGGCATTTCGCGGGGGCGTACCGAAAGCACTTCGGTGGACCCATCCCGTTCGATCGTGATCGGCATCGGCTGCCCAACTTGGCCACGATCCACCGCGAGCTGCACATCCGAAGGGTTGTTCACGTCCGTGCCGTTCACGTTGGTGATGAGATCGCATTGGCGGATTTCAGCTTCACTGGCAGGGGTGTTCGGCACCACATTCACCACCAGCACACCATTGACCTCCGGCACACGACATTGCGTTGTCGTTGCGTTGATTTCACGGGCCAATTGAGGTGTGAGGCTGCGCAGCTCCACCCCGATGAAGGGATGGGAGGCTTGGCCGGTGCTCACGATTTGCTGGGCGATCCGCTTCGCGAGGTTGATCGGCACAGCAAAGCTGAGGCCCGCCCCCGGCGCCTGGCGAATCGCGGTATTCATGCCAACCACCTGGCCGGCGGCGTTGATCAATGGTCCGCCACTGTTGCCTGGATTCACAGCTGCGTCGGTCTGGATGTATGGGACGCGCTGACCATCTCCGATGGCGTTTGTCCTTCCCACGGCACTAATGATTCCTGCTGTGACGGTGTTGTTCAATCCGAATGGATTGCCAATCGCGATCGCCCATTCACCGGGTTGCAATCCATTGGAATCGCCCAGGGCAGCCACGGGAAGATTGTCTGCCACCACCTTCACCACGGCGACATCGGTCAGGGGGTCACCGCCGAGCACCTTGCCGTTAAAGCTCCGCCCATCAGGGAGCGTCACCTTCACTTGATCGGCACCGCGAACCACATGCTCATTGGTGAAGATCAGACCGTTGGCGCGTGTGATGAACCCTGATCCCTGTCCCTGCTGGCGGCTGGTGGATGGACCCAGGCCAAAGATGCCGCCGAGGGGGTTGTTCACTTGTTTGACCGTGTCGATCCGAACCACGGCAGGTCCGACCCGGTTGACCGCTTTCACGATCACATTGTCTCCAGGCTGCAGGGGTGCCGTTCGCGGCTGGTCGCTGACCACCGGTGGAGGAGTGACAGTTGTTTCCCTGGGTTTGCGGCCCAAGGAAAGATTCGCCAGATCGCAGCCTGTAACTGTGGATCCGATCAGTACTAATGCGATCCAGTTCAGCGACCGTTGCATTCCGGCTTTGATGTACCTGTCTCATTTAAGGCGGATCAAACCGCAAAGGATGCGTAGATTCAGATCTCAGGCTCTCTGGCAGTTTTGGTGACGACCGGCGAAGAGCTTTGGAGTGAGGTTCAGAAGGCCCTGCAGGCCACGTTGAGCAAGCCAACGTTTGAGACCTTCATTCGTCCAACCGGTTGCAGTGGATTTGTTGACGGTGAGCTGAAGCTGTTGGCTCCCAACCCGTTTGCCAGCATTCGCCTGCGCGAACAGCTGTTGCCGACGATTGCTGAAATGGCCAGCAGTGTCTGTGGGTCTCCCGTGCAGGTCACTGTCTTGGCCGACACGGCCATGCCAACTGCGGACAGTGGCGGAGGCGAAGACCTCGACGCACCTGTCGCCGCTCCAGTTCAGCCGGCGAGTCCGACGGGGACGCCCCGGCGCTATTTGCCTGGGCTGAACCCTCGCTATGTCTTCAGCCGGTTCGTGGTCGGTCCCAACAGCCGGATGGCCCATGCCGCTGCCCTCGCTGTGGCGGAGGCCCCTGGGCGTGAATTCAACCCCCTATTCATCTGTGGTGGGGTCGGGCTTGGCAAGACTCACCTGATGCAGGCGATCGGTCATTACCGGCTTGAAATCGATCCGGATGCCCGTGTTGCCTATGTGTCGACGGAAACGTTCACCAATGACTTGATTCAGGCCATCCGCAAAGACGGGATGCAGGCCTTTCGTGATCGCTATCGAGCCACGGATTTAATTCTTGTTGACGACATTCAGTTCATTGAGGGAAAGGAATACACCCAAGAGGAGTTCTTCCACACCTTCAATGCCTTGCACGAGGCTGGTCGACAAGTGGTGATCGCCAGTGATCGACCACCCAGTCAGATTCCTCGTTTGCAACAACGGTTGATCTCCCGTTTTCAGATGGGGTTGATCGCCGACATTCAGGCTCCGGACCTCGAAACACGCATGGCCATCCTTCAGAAGAAGGCTGAGCATGAGCGGATGGCGCTCCCGCGCGATCTGATCCATTACATCGCCGGTCGCTTCACCTCGAACATCCGTGAACTGGAGGGGGCTCTCACCCGAGCCGTCGCGTTTGCATCCATCACTGGATTACCGATGACCGTTGAATCGGTCGCTCCCATGCTCGATCCCACTGGACAGGGGGTCGAGGTCACCCCGCAGCAGGTGATCGACAAGGTGTCTGAGGTGTTTGCAGTAACGGCTGAGGAGATGTGCAGCAGTACCCGCCGTCGTGCGGTGAGTCAGGCACGCCAGGTGGGGATGTATCTGATGCGCCAGGGAACCGATCTCAGCCTGCCCCGCATCGGCGACACCTTTGGCGGAAAAGACCACACCACGGTGATGTACGCGATTGATCAGGTGGAGAAACGGCTGGCCAATGATCCCCAGCTCGCCAGTCAGGTTCAGAAAGTGAAAGACCTTCTCCAGATCGATTCCCGCAAAAAAGGTTGATCGATGTGATCCAATCAGTGACTGTCGCCTTGATGGGCTCGCCACCCCGGCATGGCCGCTGCAGCACTTGAACCCACCAGTCGTCGTGCAGGCGGTAAGGCCGGTTCCAGGGCTCGAGAGCTGAAGGGTGGAAGCGGTCGACGGCGGAGCCACGCTCCCCATCGAAACTCGTGATAGGGAATTTGAGGCTGGGGTGTGATCAACCCTTCTTTTTTGAGCTTCCAGATCAGCGACCGATAGGGGTCGTCATCGAGGTCCATGAGTGACCTCGGCAGTTCACTGGGATGGTGTGGGCCTTTGCCTCGGCCGTCGATGAGATAAAGCCAACCTTGCTCCTGAAGAAACGCCAGCAGCTCTTCGTCGCTCGCGTCGGAACGCTCTTCGACCAGATAGCCCCAGGTTGTGGCGGTTGGCTTTTGCTCCAGCAGAGCTCGCAAGCGGTGGTGACGGTCCAACATCCATAGGGTGCCGCTGCGTCCCTTCACCAGTGGCACCGGCTTGCGCCGCAGATAGGTCAGATGCTGCTGTTCTGTTTCCTTGGCGAAGTCCTGCTGACGCGACCAAATCTCGGCTAGCCCAACACTCCATTGGGTTGGGTGCAGCTCAGCGATCGCCACTTCGAACAGCGTGCTGCTCGCTCCTGCTGGGGGAATTGGGGTGTAAGCGGGGTGAGGAAGAGACACACCACGGGGCTCTTTGGCCGTCACTATGACCGAAGTCGCGCTCTTTGCAGCTGCGCGCTTGAGACACCACTGCAACGGTTGAAATGACGATGACGCAGGCCCTCTCCTGGGAGCAACTGGCAGAGCACGCGGTGCCGGAGCTGGATCGCGTCAATGGACCTGCCAATGCCCAGGCCAATCTGCGCCTGTTTGGGCAGCCGGAGAGTGCTGTACGCGTCACGCTGTATCGCGATCTTCACGCTTGGTGTCCCTATTGCCAGAAGATCTGGCTTTGGCTCGAGTTCAAGCGCATCCCTTACCGGATTCGCAAGGTGACGATGCGTTGTTATGGCGCGAAGGAACCCTGGTACCTCGCCCAGGTGCCATCGGGAATGCTCCCTGCTGTGGAGCTGGATGGCGAGCTGATCACGGAAAGCGATGTGATTTTGTTGGCGCTGGAGCGCCGTTTCGGGCCGTTGGGGATGCCCCTGGAGTCTGCGCCGGCGATGGAGCATCGACAGTTGGAACGATTGTTGTTTCGCGCCTGGTGCCTCTGGCTCTGTTCTCCTGGGTTAAACCGTCGTCAGCAGGGGCAAGCCCGAGAGCAATTCCGCTCGATCGCCCAGCGCTTTGAACGGGCGTTGTCTCAGTCCGATTCCCCTTGGCTGGAGCCGACCGGCCCCAGCGGCGTTGACCTGGTGTTTGTGCCGTATGTGGAGCGGATGAATGCATCCCTTGCGTATTACAAGGGCTACCGACTTCGGCAGGAACATCCGGCCATCGATCGCTGGTTTAGGGCCCTTGAAGCCTTGGAGACCTACCGGGGCACGCAGAGTGACTTCCATACCCATGTCCATGACCTTCCACCACAGATGGGCGGTTGTTGGTCTGATGACACCCCGATGGCAACGTCATTAGCGGAGCAAATTGATCTCGGTGTCGGATTACTGGATGATGAAGCCCATTGGCCTGAATCCGCTCGTGACGATGCACTGATGCGACGGATTGCTTTGAGCCGTGTGCTGAAACATCGGATCAAACTGCTTGCGAATCACCCCTCGGGCGCATCCGAGATTGATCAACCGATCCGTGCTGCTTTAACAACCCTGATCACTCAGCATATTTGCTTACCTTCTCCAGGAAGTGCCGCCGGATTGCGTTATCTCCGCGACCGTATTTCCAGTCCACGCGATATGCCATTAATGGCTGCAAGAGTGTTCCGCCAAGCCCTCGAGGCAACGGCACACGCTGATGGACCAGCCCAAGGAGCTCCTATCCCTGTGAACCATCGCTTTGATCAGGATCCAAGGCCGTTTCAGTCGCTGCCGACGTAGGGGGCATGCAGGATCGAGGCAAGGTCCCCGAGACCATAGTTTTGCCAGTCCCCGAGCTCGTCCAGTAAAGCTTGGTGATCGTTGAGGCGTCCTTCTTGTTTGAGACGCTTTAAACGAAGACTCATGTCTTCTGAGGTGATCATCAAAACGATCTCTCTGCGCTGAGCACGTTGGAGATCAGATGGCTCAGGAAGGTGTGAACGAGCGGGCTGTGGTTTTTTCATTCTTCAAAGACAATTGATGGAGCCGAATGGGGAGATCTATTGGTCTTCAAACAACTTCTGTAGCGACCATAACTGTGTCGTTCTTGAAAAGCTCGTCCTTTCGAGTTTTGGTTTGACCGCAGTCTTTGCTCGCCGTTTGCGGTGATGGATCTGGAGAATGGCGGTAAGTCCTAGATCTGCTGACGTGAGCCCAACATTCGATCTCGTGGTGATTGGAGCTGGCTCGGGTGGTCTTGCTGCCGCCAAGCGAGCGGCACGTCACGGCGCGAAGGTTGCCCTTGTGGAAGGCGACCGGGTTGGTGGGACCTGTGTGGTGCGGGGGTGTGTGCCCAAAAAATTGTTGGTGTACGGGGCGCAGGCCCGTGACCAGCTTCAAGATGCAGCGGCCTATGGACTCCAGGTGGATGGAGTCACATCTGATGTGGGTGTCCTGCTTGAGCGCGTGCGACAGGAGGTCGATCGCCTCAATGCTCTGCATCTCGACTTCTTGGAGCGGGCCGGTGTGCAGCTGATCCGGGGATGGGGGCGCCTAACGGGCTCCCATGCCGTGGGTGTCTCGGACATCCGAGGTGGAGATCTGGTTCAGGAGCTCTCTGCCCAACGAATTTTGATTGCTGTGGGTGGTCGGCCCAATCGTCTTGCGATTCCTGGGAACGACCTGGCCTGGCTCAGCGACGACATGTTCCTCCAGGAGACTTATCCGTCATCCGTTGTGGTGGTTGGTGCTGGATTCATCGCTTGCGAATTCGCCTGCATTTTGCGAGGGCTTGGAGTTGAGGTGACGCAGGTTGTGCGTGGCCCCCGTCTGTTGCGGGGCTTTGATGCGGAACTCGCCGATGCGGTGCTCGATGGCATGCGGGAATCCGGAATCGCCGTTCGCTTTGAACAGCAGGTCGCAGCGATTGAAGGTGAGCCCGGCCAACTCACTGCGGTGCTCGATGGTGGGGATCGTGTCGCCTGTGGTGGTGTTTTGCTGGCCACCGGTCGTCATCCATGGCTTGATGACCTGGGCCTCGACACCGCTGGTGTGCAGGTGCAACAGGGTCGGATTGTGGTTGACGACAACCAGGTCACATCGGTGCCTGAGATCTATGCCGTTGGTGATGTCACTGATCGGGTCAACCTCACGCCCGTGGCCATTGATGAGGGACGCGCCCTGGCTGATCGTCTGTTCGCTGGTCTTGACCGCCGCGTCGATCACGAGCTTGTGGCCATGGCTGTGTTCAGCAGCCCTGAATTGGCCAGCATTGGTCTTTCGGAAGATCAGGCGATCGAGCGTCAGGGCAAAGAGGCGATTGAGATTCACCGTGCTCGTTTCCGGTCGATGGATCGGGCTCTCCCTGGCTCAGGCCCACGTTGCCTACTCAAGTTGGTGATCGATCGGGCCAGCCAGCGGGTCCTGGGGTGCCACATGGTCGGTGCCCATGCGGCTGAAATTATTCAGATGGCCGCTGTCGCGGTCAGCATGGGTGCAACCAAGGCTGATTTCGATCGGACCATGGCTTTGCACCCCACGGTGGCTGAAGAATTCGTCACCATGCAGTGATCGTCACGGTGAACTGAGGTGGTCGGCCAGGCGTAGCGCCAGGGCGATCACCGTGAGTCCCGGGCCGACGCTGGGACAGCTTGGAAAGACGCTGGCGTCTGCGATGTAGAGATTGTCGACTTCATGGCATTGGCCATGGCGATTCACAACGGAGCTGCTGGGGTCGTCTCCCATCCGGCAGGTGCCACAGGCGAAGCCAACAACGCTCAAAGGGGCTTCACCCCGAGCGTGGGTTGGAGCTTTGAGCACGACCTTGGTCGCCGGATCGGCTTCCACGGCCTTGAGAGTGTCGATCCAGCGGTATACCAACCGATCATGGGCTTCGCGGTTGTTGTGGATGTAGTTGATGCGGATCTGATCGTTTTGCAGCCACACCTTGTTGTGTGGGTCTGGCCGCACTTCTGTCATCGCCCACCAGGCAACGGACCGTGAGGCCAGACGTTCGAGCCCGAAATCAGGGATCAGCTTGGTGACCAAAGACAGCACCGGCGGAGACTCGGCGAATAGGGCGTCCTGGAGTACGCCACCAGCGGTTTGAATGTGACCAAGCGGGAAGCTGACGTTCTTGTCTCCCCAGTAGTAGTCGTTGATTCCGAGGGATCGTCCGTAGCGTCCGCTGTTGCGCTCGCTCGCCAACTGCAGGATTGATGTCAGCTGAAGGTTCATCAGATTGCGACCCAACTGATCGGAACCGTTGCTGATTCCTTTCGGATGGTGGGCATTGCTGGAGCGCAGCAAAATCACTGGAGTGTTGATTGCTCCTGCAGCAACCACCACAACGGCGCCGTTAAATAGCCAGATGTCTCCGTTCACGGCGGCTTCGACGCCACGAACTTCACGGCCGCTTGGGTTCACATGCAGACGCAGCACTTCAGCGTTGTCGCGAATGGTCAGTCGTTGGTCGTCACCTGCCTGCAACCCAAAGAGTTCCGAATCACCACTGGGGTCGTTGATGTCGTCCGACCAGCTGATTGGGATGTCGTAGGGCTGACATCCCTGCTGCTGAAGGGCTGATCGCAGTGGTTCAAGAAATGGCTCGATTGGCTTGGGTGCGTCTTGGTAACCCTCAGATCGGGTTGGTTCGGTGGGATCCACCCCTGCCTGGCCATGAACGCAATACAACTGCTCAGCCCGGGTGTAGTACGGCTCTAAGTCCTTGTACTCCAAGGGCCAGGCCGGGGATAAACCGTCTTGTAGAGGTGTTTCGCTGAAGTCTTTTTCGCGCATCCGTTCGAGGACCGCTCCCCAGATTTTGGTGTTGCCACCTCGGGCATAACTGGTTTGAGGAGCGAATGGGTCACCGTCGGGACCAAACCAGCGTTCGTTGCGTGGGTGGTAGCGGTCTTTGCGAAAAAGATCGACGTCGGCAACGTTTTGATCCTCGAGGGCCATCGTCGTCCCTCGCTCGAGCAACAGAACGGATTGCCCTTTTTTGCTCAAGGCACCAGCAAGGGTGCCGCCACCGGCCCCGCTACCGATCACGATTACGTCGTACTTGCGGTCGTCAATGATCATGGACTTCGGTTCGGATGCGGCTGACTGGAATCCGCTGGGGCCTGATGGTTGAACGGTAGTGAGAACGATCTGCCTGCACAGCACTCCAACGCCTTTGGCGTCGGTTTTGGACCAGACATTTCAAACCATCAATAAGCCGTTTGTGACGACGGCAGATGTGTGGATTGCGCGTGATAACAGAGGAAGCAAGATGCATTTGGAATGCCTCAATCACAGCCAATCACTGAATTGCTGAGGTTGCATTCGAGCATTCATGATGATTCCCCATGTCTTTGCATGAAGTGTCAAAGAGTGAGGCGCTTGATTGAACGCAGTGCGAGATCGCATTCACCTGTGGCGAAATCGATTTCAGTGCCGACGTTTATTGCCACACATAAATCAGCAGAAACAGCATGATCCAGATCACGTCAACGAAGTGCCAAAACAGACTGACGGAGGCAACACCCATTTCGCCGTTGTCGTAGTTCCCTGGGATAAAGGAGCGCACCAGCATTAATCCCATCAGCAGGATCCCGGTGATCACATGGAGTCCGTGAAAGCCGGTGAGGAGATAAAACAATCCACCAAATACACCACTACTCAAGCTGAAGTGGAGCTCGGACCATTCAATCGCTTGGCCGATCACGAAATAGGTGCCCATCGCCATGGTGAGCAACCAAACCGCGCGGAAGCCCCAAAGATTGCGTTGATGTAAATAACGCTCCGCTAAGTAAGCCACAAAGCTTGAACTTACTAACACCACTGTGTTGATCAACGGCATGCGTACCTCCAGGCCATCGACTCCATCCGGAAGCCATTGGGGTGCTGTGAGCTTCAGAACTGCGTAGCCAGCAAAAAAGGCGAGAAAAATGACACTTTCTGAGAGCAAGAAGATCACAAAGCCGGTCATGTTGTGACCGTCGTGCTTGATATGCCCTGGAGTGTGATCAAGAGGCCGATCAGGGTTGACGCTGGTCATGTCCTCAAGCCTCCTGGGAGCGACGGATGTAAAACTCTTCGTCTTCAACAAGTGCCCGACCAAGGCCATAGCCGTAGGGCTCATTGATTACCGTGGGGATGTCATCTTCGAAGTTCTCCGCTGGTGGAGGTGACGGCAAAAGCCATTCCAGGCCGATGGCCCGCCAAGGGTTGGGCGGTGCTTTTGGTCCCCTTGCCCATGAACTCACCATGTTGAGGATGAAGGGAATCGATGCCACGCCGAGCATGAAGGCGCCGATACTTCCGAGCACATTCCAAATCGCGAATTCCGGGTCGTAGGAGGCGACCCGACGCGGCATTCCCAGTAGACCTGCCCAGTGCAAGGGAAGCCAGTTCAGTGTTGCTCCAATAAAGGTCAGCACGAAGTGCACTTTGCCCAGTCCTTCGTAATACATCCTCCCGGTGAACTTGGGGAACCAGTGGTAAATCCCCGCAAAAACGCCGAAACCGATCGTGTTGAAAATCACGTAATGAAAGTGGGCGACGACGAAAGCTGTATTTCCAACGTGAATGTCAATCGGCACAGTGGCCAGCATGACGCCAGTAATCCCTGCAAAGATGAAATTGAATAAACCTCCGAGGCAGAACAGCATCGGTGTGTTCAGCCGCAGATTTCCTCGCCAAAGTGTGCCGAGCCAGGCGAAGACTTTGACTCCTGTTGGTACAGCGATCAGCATCGTTGTGAACATAAACAGGTTGCGCATCCAGTTCGGTGTACCTGTGTAAAACATGTGGTGTGCCCACACGATCATGCTGAGAAAGGTGATGCCAAAGGAGGCCATTGCCACGAAGCGATAGCCGAAGAGAGGTTTGCGTGCATAGACGGGGAAGAGTTCGGAAAAGATGCCAAACACCGGAAGCACGAGGACGTACACAGCTGGGTGCGAATAGAACCAGAAAAAGTGCTGGAAGAGCACTGGATCACCCCCACCCTCCGGACGGAAAAACGTGGTTCCAAAACTCAGGTCGAAGAGCAACATCACCGCACCACCGGTGAGGGGGGGAAGCCCTAACAGCTGAATTGTCTGGGCGGCCCAAGCTGTCCAGACAAACACCGGCATCTTGAAAAACCCCATGCCGGGGGCTCGCATCCGGATGATTGTCGTCACAAAGTTGACGGCACCCATGATTGATGAGATGCCCGATAAAGCCACCGCCAGGATCCAGAGGAACTGGCCATTGATGAAGTGCCCCAGAGGGTTCTGCAGACTCATGGGTGGGTACGACCACCATCCGGAGGAGGCCGGTCCACCGGGCACGAAAAAACTGGCCATCAAGACGGTGGCGAACACCGGCACCAGCCAGAAGGCGATCGCGTTGAGTTTGGGGAACGCCATATCTGGCGCTCCAATCATCGTTGGAATCAACAGATTGTTGAAGCCATTCAGGATCGGGAAAAGAAAGAGGAACAGCATCACTGTTCCATGCATCGTGTAGAGGCCGTTGTAGACACTCGGATCCACGAGATCTGCCGGCGGTGTAATGAGTTCACCGCGCACAATCATGGCCAGTAGTCCTCCAACTAAGAGGAAAAATAGAGCCGTGGCGATGTATTGAATGCCAATCACTTTGGCATCGGTGTTGAAGCTAAAAAAGCGTTTCCAGTTATCTGGTGCCCCCGGCACAGGGTGTGGCGCTTTCAGGATGCGGGGGTCGTAATTGGTTGATGTCATGGCGCGTCTCAGGCGTCGTGGGGGATTGAGGGATCGCCGGGGTCGTTCACCATCGGAGCCGGAGCCGGAGGCACCGTGGCCCAGCCCCTGTTTCCACGGGCGAGGCGACGGTCATAGAGCGGTCGACCAGGGTCCAGGCCAGGCTGAAGCGGTTGCCGTGCTGTTATTTCGAGCCAGTCGGCGAAGGCCTGCGGTGATTCGACAATGACGTCGGTTTGGTTTTGTGAGAAATAAGCGCCGCTGAACATCGCGTCGCGCAGGCGGAAACGCCCTTCTTTGGTTGGTGTCAGGCTGTAGGAAATGATGCTCCCGGGGATGATGTCCTGCTTCAGCCGGAACGCAGGCACGAAAAAGCTGTGCAGCACATCTTTCGAGATCATCCGGAAATTCACGCGCTGATCGATCGGGAGATGCAGTTCTGAGCTGTGCACGCCATCGGGATAAATGAACTCCCAACTCCACTGCCGGGCGATGACGTCGATCGGTCCCACATCGGCGATCGGATCCGCTTCCATCAACACGGTTGGATCGGTGCCGATGGTGTACTTGTGCTTCGGACCCAGGGTCTGAAGCTTCATATTGACGTTCATTGAATACGTGGCGATCAAGAAGACCGTCACTAAGGGAATGATCGTCCAGGTGATTTCCAGCTTGGTGTTTCCTTCGATCGGGTCCCCATCGCTTTCGTCGTATTTGTCGGCTCGGTTGAACAGCACGACCCAGCCCATCAGGCCAGTGCAACCGAAGAAAATGAAGGAGCCGATTCCAGTTTCCAGGGCAAATAAATCGTCCACATAGGGCGCTGCACTGGATGCCTGGGGTGGGAACCAGCTGTAGGACCAGTTCGCCATCGCTTTGGCGATCAGCAGGTTGATCACCACAGCGGTGGTGATGATCAAGATGGCTCCAAAGTTGGGCTTTTTGTTTGGCGTCGTGGTTGTCATGGCAGCAGTTCAGTGAGATCAGCACCGGAGGCCAACAGTTGGTCTGCAGTGATATGGACGCCAAAGTCGCTGGCCAGCCACGCGCCCAGGCTTCCGTGTAGGCCCATCACCAACAGGACGGACACCCCGCTGAGGAGATACAGCCAAGACACTTGGCGTCCGTAATCTTTTCGCCAGAGGAATCGTTGTGCCCCTCTCCAGATCGTCATCGCCACGATCACGAACAGCAGCACAACACCACCGATGGCATGCCACAACATCGTGTCGATGGCGGTTTGGCCCAGAACGCTCCGAATTCCAGGGAGCGGAACTGCAAGCAGCATTTCGTAGAAGCCTGCCGCCACCGTGAAAAAGGTGATCACGCTGCAGGCCAACAGGTTGTACCAACCCACATCGTGGAATCCGCTGCGGGTGACGGGCAACGCTAAAAAGCGAAAGATGCGCTTTTCCAGTGGATACAGCGCCCCTGCGATGTCAAAGGCGACGCCGATCGCAAATAACCCAATGGTGAGATGCACCAGGTTGGGATGAATGGGAATGGCGTAGGGAAGATCATTGGCTCCGAGGGAGTCAGCGATGTCGTTGATCGGCGACTGAATCACAGCGAATCCGTTCATGACACCGCTCCGCTGCGGATCGCTTCAACCACAGGAACGGTGTGTAAGCCGTAGACCCAGACCAATTTGTCGCCGAGATAAACCTGGATGACAACCAGGACGGCTAAAGCGACATCAATCACCAGAAAGCCTTTCGGCAGGTCTGTGGGATCTTTTTGGCGCGCCACATACCGCCATGCGGTTAAGAGCGCGAGCACCCCAGCCAGCGACCAACCAATTGTGCTGTGGATGTTGAGAATGTCTCGTGAGGCCCCATAGGGATTAGCAAGACCAGCCTCGACCTGACCAAAGATGATTGCGATGAAAATCGCCACTGTGGCGACAATTAAATTCCAGAAACTCACCTCAAAAAGTTTGGTCTTCCTGGTGGTGACACCGATCACGTCAAACACCACGGTGATTAAAGCCATTGCAATCACGAAATGAACCACGATTGGGTGGATCACATCGAGCCAGGGCAGGTTTTTGTCGTTGAGCGGAGGAAGCAGCTCGAGCATCGGCAAGCCGAGCGAGAGACCTTTCAACGATGAACAGAAATGCTCAGTTGGTCATCCCTCGATGAGGAAATACAACTCCTTTCGTCCCAAGCCTTGGAGGGGCTACTCCGATTGGATGGAATGACCTGATTGCTTGGTGGATCGCCAATAGAGAACTGCTTGGGTGATGATCAAAATCATCACAATTGGCAACACAAGGCAGAGTAAAACAAGTCTGAATTCATCGGCCCAAGACGACAATGTTGTTCGAGGTAATACGTTGTCGGTGATGTAAAGAATATAAAGACCAAGCAGTAATCCACCTTCCAGTCTGGAAATTCGACCTTTCGTCCAAAAAATTGGTAAACAAGCCAGGCTGGTTAACAGCATGACGGGGAGATCTTCAGCGATCAGTTCTGGACTGACCTCAAGACCATGTCCGGCTGCAGCGATCGCTCCACCGCCAAGAACCATCATCAAGTTCAGCAGACAGCTACCAACAACATTTCCAATTGCGAGATCCGTTTTGCCGCGAAGCGCTGCCACCAAAGAGGTGATCAGCTCTGGCATCGATGTTCCCGCCGCCACGATGGTGAGGCCGATGATGGCCTCGCTCACCCCTAAGAACGTTGCAGCGGTCACGGCTCCACTCACCAAGACACGTGAGCCGAGGGTCAGCACGAGGATGCCTGCTAACAGCTTGAAGATCGCGGCCAGCCATCCTCCCGACCCTGCGTCGTCATTGACAGCAGGTTCAGCGCTTTCGCTGCCGATGGGCTCTTCACGAGCAGTTCGGATTTCCCAGATGGTGTTAATCACTAATGCCAGCAACAAAGCAACGCCCGACTGCCAGGTGAGGCGACCTGTCGACGCCATTCCCCACACGGCGGCAGAGATCGCGATCATCAGGGGGACGTCCCTCCTCACCAGACGACTTTCCACCTGAAGAGGAACAATCAAGGCACTGCAGCCCAGGACCACCATCACGTTGAAGATATTGCTGCCAACGGCGTTGCTCACCGCGAGCGCATCGGCGCCGGCAACGATCGAACTCAAGCTGACAAATAACTCTGGAACGCTTGTGCCCAACGAGACGACCGTCAGGCCAATCACCAGTTGAGGAATCCCAAAGATCACGGCAAGGGCCACCGACCCTTGCACGAACAGCTCTCCACCCCCGAACAGCAGGGCAATGCCCAGCAGAACCTCAATGGAGGCCCTTAAAAATTCAGGCATGACGGCCAGCGGGACTCTTCGGATTCTGCTTGGTCAGGAATCGCCCTAAGGTTCGACGTTGCAAGCGAACGAATCCCCTTGCTGAATCGCATCAGTACCAACAACCTCCGAGGTGATGCCTTCGGCGGATTGACCGCCGCGGTGATTGCGCTGCCGATGGCATTGGCTTTTGGTATTGCCTCTGGTGCAGGCGCAGCAGCCGGCCTTTGGGGTGCTGTGATCATCGGCTTGGTGGCGTCCCTGTTTGGCGGAACCCCAACGCTGATTTCTGAGCCGACCGGTCCGATGACGGTGGTGTTTACCTCCGTGATCATCAGCTTGACGGCGACAGCTCCAAACCCGGAAACCGCCCTGGCGATGGCCTTTGCCGTCGGCATCCTGGCGGGTGTGTTCCAAATCCTGTTTGGTCTGTTCAGGCTTGGTCGTTACGTCACGATGATGCCTTACACGGTGATCTCGGGCTTTATGTCCGGCATCGGCATCATTCTGGTCTTGCTTCAACTCGGACCGTTTCTGGGTCAAGCCACACCCAAAGGCGGTGTCATGGCGACCTTGACCGGTCTTCCTGATCTCATTCAAGGCACGCGGCCCCTTGAACTGCTGCTGTCGCTCATCACGCTGGCGATTCTCTGGTTCACACCAACAGCGCTCAAGAAGTTCTGTCCTCCTCAATTGCTCGCCCTCGTTGCTGGAACGCTGCTTTCAGTGACCTTGTTCGCATCGGCTGATCTGCGCACGATCCCTGAATTTGCCGCTCAATTCCCGACCCCAAACCTCGATGGTTTTGGGGTTCTGTTGTCTGGAGGACAGCTGCGCCTAGTGGTTGTTGATGCTGCCGTGCTGGGCATGCTCGGTTGTATTGATGCCCTGCTGACATCGGTGGTCGCCGACAGTCTCACCCGAACCGAACATGACTCCAATAAGGAACTGATCGGTCAGGGACTCGCCAACATGGTGTCCGGTTTGTTCGGAGGTCTGCCCGGAGCGGGAGCCACGATGGGAACCGTGGTGAACATCCAGTCCGGTGGGCGAAGCGCTCTGTCGGGAGTGATTCGTGCGGTTGTTCTGATGCTGGTGGTGCTGTTGGCGGCTCCTTTGGCATCAACGATTCCCCTTGCTGTATTGGCTGGAATCGCCGTCAAGGTCGGTTTAGACATCATCGACTGGGAATTTTTGAAGCGGGCCCATCATTTGTCGATGAAGGCCGCCGTGATCACCTATGGCGTGATTCTCCTGACTGTTCTGGTGGATCTGATCGCCGCTGTTGGAATCGGTGTGTTTGTGGCGAATGTCCTCACCATTGATCGGATGAGCGCCCTGCAGTCGCGTGGCGTCAAAACCATCAGCACCACTGACGATGACGTTGAGCTTTCCTCCGATGAGCAGAAGCTCCTCGACCGGGCCGAAGGAAAGGTGTTGCTCTTCCAATTGGCCGGACCAATGATCTTTGGTGTTGCCAAAGCCATCGCCCGAGAGCACAACGCGATCGGGAATTGCCAGGCCGTTGTGTTCGATTTATCGGAGGTGTCGCATCTTGGCGTGACCGCTGCGATCGCTCTTGAGAATGCGGTGAAAGAAGCGCTCGAAGTTGGCCGAGATGTTTTCTTGGTTGGAGCCTCCGGCAGTACTGAAAATCGCCTGGTGAAAATGAAATTGCTTGAGCGTTTGCCCCAGCAACACATCACGTCAGATCGTCTGTTGGCTCTGCAGCGCGCTGTGGCGTTGTCACCCGTCGATGCCTGAACGCCTCACCCTGGTTGCCCCGGACGATTGGCATGTCCACCTAAGGGACGACACCATGCTGGCCCGTGTGATGCATCACACGGCTCGAACGTTTGCAAGGGCGATTGTGATGCCCAACTTGCGTCCTCCGATCACTTCGGTTGATGCAGCAGTGGCCTATCGCGATCGCATCCTGGCGGTCTGTCCAGAGGGGGTGACTTTTGAGCCGCTGATGACGGCCTATCTGACAGATCACATTGCCCCGGAGGTGCTGGAGCAGGGTTTTCGAGAAGGAGTGCTTACCGCGGCCAAGCTCTATCCAGCGAATGCCACGACCAATTCAGCGGCAGGTGTCACCAGCTTGGACGGAATCGATCCAGTGTTCTGCTGTATGGAACGGATCGGGATGCCGTTGTTGATCCATGGAGAAGTGACCGATGCCTCTGTGGACGTGTTTGATCGCGAGGCGATCTTTATCGAGCGTCATCTCAGGCCGCTTCGGGAGCGTCATCCCGACCTTCGCATCGTGCTTGAACACATCACCACAGAACAGGCTGTGGAGTTTGTTGGATCTGCTGATCACAATCTTGCGGCCACGATTACCCCGCATCACTTACAGCTCAACCGCAATGCGATGTTTCTCGGCGGCTTGCGGAGCGACTTTTACTGCCTGCCCGTGATTAAACGGGAACGGCATCGTTTGGCTTTGCGGCAGGCTGCGACCAGCGGTGATCCACGTTTTTTCCTGGGAACTGATTCCGCTCCGCATCCCCGCGAGGGGAAAGAAACCTCCTGTGGTTGTGCTGGGATTTTCAATGCCCCTTATGCCCTGGAAAGTTATGCCCAGGTCTTTGAGGATGAGGGTGCCCTCGATCAACTGGAGGGCTTTGCCTCCCGCCATGGCCCTGCGTTTTACGGCCTACCCATCAACAGCCATCACATCACCCTTGAGCGGGTTGGTGTGGACGTGCCAGCGTTGATCGACGGCCTTCTGCCCTTCCATGCTGGGGAAGAACTTCCCTGGCGGATTGTGAGGGAGGACGGTTGATCTGAGCTCCGTCGCTAGCGTCGAACTAGCGCTCCAGGCTCGTGATGCATCTGATCAAATTCAGTTCTGAGGACTGCGGAACGTGCCATCGCATGTCGCATTACGACAGCTCAGTGGCTCAGGAACTGGGTTGCGAGTTTGTGTCTGTGATGCTCCAAGACACAGAGGCTTACCGGAAATATCGCAAGATCCTGCTCAAGCAATATCCCAATAAAGAGGGGATGGGCTGGCCCACGTATCTGCTTGTCACCGACCCCGAGGGTGAGTTCACCATTTGCGGCGAACTGAAGGGAGGGATGCCCAAGGGAGATTTCCGCAAACGACTCTCAGCTCTGCTGGAGCAGTCTTGACGGATGGGGGCAGGGGGACTTGAACCCCCACAGCATTTGCATGCCAACGGATTTTAAATCCGGTGCGTCTACCGATTCCGCCATGCCCCCACGACTTCATTCTAGATTTCCATCAACTTCCAGACGACCGTGGATCCCCAGTCTCTGCTCAATTTGATACCTCAGGAGACGCTTCTGGTACTTCTTGCCTACGGCGCTCTGGGGGGTCTGTATCTGGTGGTGGTTCCCTTGGCGCTCTTCGCTTGGATGAACAAGCGTTGGTACCAGATGGGCAAGCTCGAGAGGCTCGGTATCTATGGCATGGTTTTCCTGTTTTTCCCAGGAATGATCGTGTTTGCTCCCTTCCTTAATTTCCGCATGAGCGGCCAGGGAGACGTTTGAATTGACTCGCGGAAAAGTTCTGTTGGTCGGTCTGGCCGTGTTGGCTCTTGGTGGAGTCGGCTATGTGGCCTTTGATGCGGCGGGTTTTGAAGGGTTTTCAGCAGGAATCGCTGCTCAGGCGGTTCTTGTGTTGATCGTGATGGTCTGGACGGGGTCGTATCTGTTCCGCGTTGTCACCGGGCGAATGACCTACATGGAGCAGAGGCGCCGCTATCGCGACGTTTATGACGTCAAGGCAGTGGAGGATCTCGAAGCGCGCTTTGACTCCCTTCCAGAAGA
>CEPW01135078.1_pt1 | contig 28690 bp, 33 predicted proteins | sample 356211 | NCBI WGS metagenome assembly CEPW01 (sample SAMEA2620021, study PRJEB7988) | marine metagenome | biome: marine biome (ENVO:00000447); feature: deep chlorophyll maximum layer (ENVO:xxxxxxxx); material: "saline water (ENVO:00002010), including plankton (ENVO:xxxxxxxx)" | depth 25 m
ATATATAAAAGAACTGTTAACGAAGATGGAGAAGTAACAGTAACCTTTGGCACTGAGGAAGATGTCAAGGATTGGAAAAAGGAAGAGCAACAATGGATTGAGGAAGAATTAGATGTTGATGAAGATTCTATTGAAGAATTAGAAATAACATCAACTGACCCTAACATTAGTAAAATATTAGGTGTCATTAATGAACACATAAGGAGAACGAGTAATGACTAAAGATTTATTTGATTCACAAATATGTGTAGAGTGTGGTGAACCTTGCCACTTTGGTAGTGGTAGATTTGTTAATAGATACCCTCGAGATGATGGTGATGTAGAGGGGTGGGTATGTGGTTTTTGCGCAGCAGAAATTGATGCCATGATTGAGGAGATGAGAGATAGTTAACCAAAAAAAAGAGCTAGGCGAGTAACTAATTCTCCTAGCTCTAAGGAGGTTATAACATAATACTTATGAGAAACAAAATAATATTAATACTTATGAGAAATAAAAAGGAAACAATATGAAAGAAGCTAACAAAAAACACATATCTAAAGTTTTAGATTTAACTTTATTTCACACAATGGGATTATCTGATGAGGGTATAGTAGATGCAAATTTATTTGACAATTTATATTATCACTTACTAGATAATGCGAAGCTAAGAAAACTATTGAAAGAAGATAATTATAGTCCACCATTTTTAGTTTCATTAGAAAAAATAAAAAACATAGTAATGGATATTAAATCTGATGATGAATGGGTTAACGATAGCCAAACACAAGCTGAATATAAAGGTGTGTGTGATGGTTTGGATATGCTTGTTAATCATCTTGAAAAAATAGAAAGGAGTAACTAATGCAACTCGATAGAAACGAATTAATTAAAAACTTGTCTACAGTTTGGGAGGTCTTACATATGGCAAGAGAGGACTGTATATCTGAGGGTATTGAAAGCAATGACGAGCAATGGAATGATGTAACTTATGCCATGGCTAAGATACACGAAGCATTAAAAATTAAACACGAGGAGGTGTAAATGGCAGTAATACATAAAGGTAAAAAATGGGTTGCTGATTGTTTTTTAGGCAAACATTTTAAACCACAAAGAATTAGAGTGGTATTTAAAACAAAAACTGCCGCTGAATTATTTCATGCAGAAGTAATGTACTCGTTAGAAAACAATTTACCAATTCCAAAAAGCAACAAAATAAAGTCTATATACACTCTTGAGAAATTATTCTCTAATGTACATAAACAATTTTATAATGATGAGACAAATCTAAGTACCTTATCTAAAATGAAACTTATTACTGATGTTTTAGGTAAAGACTTACCAGTAAACATGATAAGATATAAGCATTTAGAAAGGGTAAAGGATTATCTTATTAATCAGCGCAAAGTGTCTAATGCAACAGTAAATAGATATAATGCGGTTATGTCAAAATCATTAAAATATGCAGTAAAAATTGGTGAGCTAGAACTTCAGCCAAGGTTAGAACAATTAAAAGAAAGTAAAGGCAGACTTAGTTATTTGTCGTATGAAGATGAAGCTAAAATTTTAGAATACTTGCAGGTCTATACAAAAGAGTTTTGTGATTTTGTTGCATTTCTAATTGATACTGGTTTACGATGGAGAAGTGAAGCGCTTAAAATTTCTATTAAAGATTTTAATGAAAAAGATAATTCATTACATGTTTATGGTAGTAAAAATGACCTAGAAAGAACTGTATATCTGACCGATAGAGCTGCCAATATACTTAAAAAATACAATAGGTTTATTTTTAAAGACCATCAGGTAAGATTCTGGTGGAATCAAGTAAGAATACATTTAGATAGAAATGATCAAGATTTTGTACCACATATTTGCCGACATACTTGCGCATCTAGACTGGTACAAAAGGGTGTACCACTGACTGTAGTTATGAAGTGGATGGGTCACAAATCCATGCAGACAACTTTACGTTATGCTCATTTATGTGATAAAAACTTAGAGCAAGCTAGAGATATACTTCAGTCTAAGAATGTGGTAACACTTAAGTGACACAATTTGGTGACATAGTAGCAATGGTTCAATATTTCCTTCCCCATAATCACCATGTTACTATGTCCACCATTATAAGGAGTAATTATGCAGGATAAAATAAAACAACAAGTTAACTTACAAGAGCAAATTAACTTAGAATTAGAAAGCCGAGTTTTAGGTATCAATCGATATGAAAAAAACAATGAAAAGAAAAAAGAGAGAGGTCAAGAAGCTACGACAGATTATGCTAAGACTTTAGTTAAGCATTACATAAAACCTGTTGCAGATAAGCTTGATGAATATATAACTAGCGAGAAATCAAAAAAGAGTCCAGTCTTAAGAGCGCAGGCAATAGAAAATCTAGGTCTTATAGAATCAGATGTTGCTGCTATTATAACATTAAAAACTCTATTAAATAATGCAACAAGGAGAAAGCCAGCTACATCAACCTTTATTAAAATAGGCAAACATATTTTAGATGAAATTAATTGTTTAGCTATGGAGGAACAAAACCCTACGTTGTTTACAAAAATTTATTCTGATTTAAAAAGCAGAAATGCGGGTTATGAATATAGCCGTAGAAAATATTTAGAAGCATCACAAAGAGATGGACAACATAGAATAGAGTGGACAGTAAAAGATAAACTAAGAGTCGGTAGAACTCTTTACGTTATTGTTGAAATTGTTAGTAATTTATTTACTGAGTTAGATTTTAGAAAAGGTAAAAAGATTCAAAAATTTATTAGTCCTACTGATAAATGTATTGCATGGATTAAAGAGAAAAAATTAAGAGGATCAATATTACACCCTGAAAGGTTACCGACAGTTGTCATACCAAAACTATGGAACTCACCTTATGGTGGTGGATATTACTCTAATCACTTACCACCATTGACTGTTGTTAAAACTAAAAACAACAAATATTTGCAAGAGCTTGCAGAAAAAGATATGACTGGTGTGTATGATTCTATAAACATCTGTCAGGAAACTCCTTTTGTCATAAATAGAGAGATATTAAAAGTACAAAAACATTTTTGGGAAAAAGGACACACTGTTGGGTCTGTTCCTGGTAATTTAAAAGATGAAAAACCAACAAAACCAAGTGCAGAAGCTTTAAAAAACAAAGATGTATTAAGGAAGTACAAAGCAGAGATGGTTATTTGGTACGGGGAAGTTGAAAGACATAAATCCAAACAAATACAATGTGCAAAAACATTTGAACTAGCGGACAAGTTTTATAATTATAAGTTTTATTTTCCTTACCAATTAGATTTTAGGGGTAGATTATATGCAACTACGGCCTTCCTAAATCCACAAGGCGCTGACTATCAAAAAGCATTGTTGACATTTGCAAACTCTAAACCCTTGGGTGAGAAAGGTGCATGTTATCTGGCTATACATGGTTCTAATTGTTTTGGATATGATAAGTGTTCTTTTCAAGATCGAATAGATTTTGTTGAAAACAATAATGATAAGATAAAAGCTTCAGCAGAAGATCCTTATAGCAATAAGTTTTGGATGGATGCTGATGATCCTTGGCAGTTTTTAGCTTTTTGTTTTGAGTGGAAAAAATTTTTAGACAATGGAATAGATTATGAAAGTTCACTGCCAGTGTCTATGGATGCAACATGTTCAGGCCTTCAGCATTTTAGTGCATCAATCAGAAGTTTAGTGACTGGTAAACAAGTTAATATGATTCCGAGTACAGTGCCTGCGGATATTTATCAAAAAGTTGCAGACAATGTAATTTTAAGATTAGAAAAAGAAGAAAATTCATTCGCAAAAAAATGGTTAGACTTTGGTGTTGATAGGTCGATAGCAAAAAGGCCTACTATGACTATATGTTATGGCAGTAGACAATATTCCTGGACTGACTTTGTAAATGAAATTGTACAAAAAAGAAAAGAAAAAGGTCAGATGCATCCTTTTGGTGATGATTTACTAAAAGCTTGTAGTTATCTTGCAAAAATTATGTGGGAAGTTGCTAGTGATGTAATAGAAGCTGCATCTAAAGTAATGAAATGGTTACAAGAGGTGGCAAGAATTGCAAGTGCGGAAGGTATTCCTATAGTGTGGTACACACCTATGGGTTTTCCAGTTCAACAAGCTTATGAAAATTATAAACCACTACAAATACAAACTAAATTAATGGGAAAAGTTTTTAGACCACAGCTTAAAGTTTCAAATGAAAATTTAAACAGCAAGTGGGATAAAAGAAAACAAGCAGCAGGAGTTTCACCTAACTGGGTACATGCTCTTGATAGTTGTCATTTACAAATGACTTTGTGTACCGCCTTTGGAGAAGGTATCAAAGATTTTGCTATGGTGCATGACAGTTATGGAACACTTGCTGCTGATGTTGAACGTCTTGGAGAATGTTGCAGAGCTACTTTTGTTGACATTTATAAAAGCCATGACGTTTTAATAGATTTTAGGAATGACATCATATCGATGCTTCCTGAATCAAAAAAAGAATCAGTTCCGATGCCACCAAAAAAAGGAGATTTAATTATTGAACAGGTGTTAGATTCTGATTTCTTTTTTTCATAATAATAACAATAACTACACATGGAATAATTTCTATGTGTTGCTACTTTTAGAAAGGAAAAAACATGGCAAACAAATATGAACAAGTAGTTACTGATATTGGTACTGCAAGATACCCTTGGTTAAATTATCCAGATGATAGGTATTCTAATCCTCCTGAGTTCAAAATTGAATTGATTCTTAATAAAGAACAATCAGCGCCTGTCATTAAAAAAATAGATGAAGCTATTGAAAAAGCAAAAGAGCTTACTAAAGGTAAAAAAGCAAAAGAAGCTACACGACCTTACAAAGAAGAGCTTGATGATCAAGATCAACCTACTGGTAATTTAATTTTTAGGTTTAAACAAAAGTCTAAAATAAATTTAAAAGATGGAACACAAGTTGATCTTAAGCCAGTCGTTGTTGATAGTAAGGGTGTTAAACTTACTAATGAACAAATATGGGGTGGAACAAAGTGTAGAGTAAGCGCTTTGTTAGTACCTTATTTTGTTGCAGCTACTGGGTACGGCTGTAGTCTTAGACTTAAAGCTGTTCAGATAATTGACTTAGTTTCAGGTAAAAATGGAGATATGAAAGATCATGGATTTAAGGAAGAAAAAGGTTATGAATCACCTAACTCAGATTCACAAACCGAAGATGAAAAACCAGACGAATCTGACGATTTTTAATCCAGTGAAGTTTAGAAGTGGTTTGGAGAAATCTATTGCAAGTCAACTATGCAAACAAAAAATTAATTTTGAGTATGAGACCTTGACAGTGAAATACTCTAAGCCAACTTCTAAATACACACCAGATTTTATTTTACAAAATGGAATTATTATTGAAGCTAAAGGGCAGTTTGTTTCAAGTGATAGGTCTAAGCATAAGCTTATTTCACAACAACATCCTGATTTAGATATACGATTTGTCTTTAGTAATTCAAAAACAAGGATCGGTAAGAAAAGCAAAACAACATATGCCATGTGGTGTAAGAGGTTTGGCTTTTTTTATTCTGATATTTCTATTCCGCCTGAATGGATTAGAGAACCAAAGCAACAACAACGTATACAAGCTATAAGGAGATGCATAAATGACAGAAAGAAGAAAGACTAATTATATAGTTGTTCACTGTACTGCCACTAAACCAGACATGGATATAGATGCTGAGTGGATTAGAAAAATTCACAGAGGGCAAGGGTGGTTAGACATTGGATATCACAAAGTTATTAAAAGAGATGGTACTATTGAAAATGGTAGAGATTTAAATATTGTAGGTGCTCATGTAAAAGGGCATAATTCTCATAGTATTGGTATAGCTTTAGTCGGTGGAGTTGATGACGATATGAAAGCTGAAGATAACTACACTGATAAACAGTTTTCTGCATTACAAATGTTACTCTTAAGTCTTGCAAAAGACTATCCAAATGCAGAAATTGTTGGACACCGAGATCTTGATAATCGTAAAGAGTGTCCATCGTTTGATGTAAAAGCATGGGTAGATCACAACATCGATCTAAATGTTACTCCTCCCAGCGATGTTGAAATCTGACTCACATTTTTTACATCATTCACCATGTCCAAAGTGTGGAAGTAAAAACAACCTAGCGGTGTATTCTAATGGAAGTTTTTGTTTCACACCTGGATGTGGTTATCAAGGAGAGGAGTTTATGGAAAAAGAATTAGATAAAAATTTTTATGATGGGGAGATAAGGGCATTAACCAAAAGACATATTACTGCTGAGTCATGTGAAAAGTTTGGGTATAAAGTGGGTAAGCAAAATGGTAAATCTTTTCAGATTGCCAACTATTATCTGAATAATAAAGTTGTTGCACAAAAATTAAGATACCCGAACAAACAGTTTCAATTTATAGGTGACACTGATTCTTGTTTACTTTATGGTGAGTGGTTGTGGAGACAAGGCGGTAAGATGATTACTGTGGTTGAGGGTGAGCTAGATTGTATATCACTGTCTCAATGTTTTAACCATAAGTATTCTGTTGTTTCAGTACGAAGTGCAAGCTCGGCTAAAAATGATATTCGCAAATCACTAGAGTTTCTTAACAGTTATGAAACTGTAGTTTTTCTGTTTGATATGGATGAAGCAGGTCAACATGCTGCACAAGAATGTGCTCAACTTATAGCTCCAGGCAAAGCAAAGATTGCTCGTATATCAGAAAAAGATCCTAATGATATGGTTGTTAAAGGTAAAGTAAAGGAGTTGCTTAACTCTATATGGGAAGCAAAAACATTTAGGCCTGATGGTATCGTTGATGGTCGAGACCTTTGGGATATTATAAGTAAAAAGGAACTTGTTTATAGGGCAGATTATCCTTATAAAAAATTAAATGAAAAAACAAAAGGTCTTAGATGTGGTGAGCTTGTGACTATTTGCGCAGGTTCAGGAATAGGAAAATCATCTTTTGTTAGAGAAATAGGCCATAGTCTTATTAAAGGAGGAGAAAGTGTTGGATTTATTATGCTTGAAGAGAGTATCAAAAGAACTGCGCTTGGTCTTATTGGTATTGAAATCGAAAGACCCTTACACCTTGAGTCGAATGGTGTTCTTTTTGATGACTTGGTTGACCCTTACAATCGTACTGTCGGTTCTGGGAGAGTTTATTTTTATGATAGTTTTGGTGCTACTGAACTTGACAACTTACAGTCAAGGATTAGATATTTTGCACAGTCATGTGGGTGTAAGTTTATTATATTGGATCATCTGCATATTGCTCTTTCCACTAATTTACAAACTGATGAAAGACGTATGATTGATAACTTTGTCACTAACCTTAGAACACTAGTTCAGGAGTTAAATATTTGTTTACTTTGTGTGTCACATCTTAACAGACCTAAATCAGACACTTCTTTTGAAGAGGGTAAAAACATTTCACTTACTAACCTTAGAGGTAGTCATAGTATTGCTCAACTATCAGATATGGTTTTAAGTTTAGAACGAAATCAACAAGCTGAAGACCCTCACAAAACTACAGTAAGAGTTCTTAAAAATCGTTTTACTGGTGAGACTGGAACATGTGGTCACCTTTTATATAACCCTGAAACTGGGAGATTGTTGGAGGATTATAATGATGACTACTGACGATAATATTTTTAATTTAGGAAAGACCCTTGAGCGGGCAATTAAAAAGATACAAAAGAATGGAAAACCATTAGTTCTTTATGCACCTGATGTTGTAAGTCAAATACACATGCAAGATCTTTTAGATGAAATTGCAGAAGATTATGAAGAAGCTGAAAAAATAATTGTTAAGGTAAGGAGTGTGCACTAATGAAATGTTGGCATTGTGGAACTGAATTAATTTGGGGCGGTGACCAAGACATTGATGAAGAATATGAAAGAGATGGTTTTATTGATGAGTTTGATATGGTTACAAATTTAAGTTGTCCTGAGTGTAGGGCTTTTGTAATTGTATACAGGGCTAAAGACGAATGATTATATTTGATATTGAAACAAATGGATTGCTTGATGACTTGGATAGAGTTCATTGTCTTGTTTTAAAAGATACATCTACAAATAAGGTTGAAACTTATACTGATAATATTCAAGATGGTCTTAAAAGATTGGAGCAAGCTGACTGTATTGTAGGTCACAACATAATTAAGTTTGATTTACCTGCATTAAAAAAAGTATATGACTTTAATTATAAAGGTAAGCTCCGAGACACTCTAGTCTTAACTCGTTTGATCTGGTCAGATATTAAAGAACGAGATTTTCAGACAAAAGATTTTCCAACTAAGCTAATTGGTAGACACTCATTACAAGCTTGGGGTGTTAGATTAGGAAACACTAAGGGAGACTACACAGGATCTTGGGAGCAATTTAATAATGAAATGTTATTATACTGTATTCAAGATGTTCATGTCACTGACTCCCTTTGGAAAAAGATTTGTGAAAAAAATTATAGTGAAGAGTCAATAGAATTGGAACATAAATTAGCTGAAATAATTTATCAGCAGGAGTGTAATGGTTTTAAGTTTAATACAACTAAAGCTCAACGATTGTATAGTGACCTTGCTGCAAAAAGAGAAAGTCTAAAACAAGACCTTAAAAATTCTTTCCCTGACTGGGAGGTAAGAACACCTTTTGTACCAAAAGTAAATAACAAAAAACTTGGGTATAGAAAAGGCATACCAACTGAAAAAGTTCAGGTCATAGAATTTAATCCAAGCTCAAGAGATCATGTTGCAAACAGATTAATAAACCTTAGAGGATGGAAACCAAAACAATATACAAATGATGGTAAGCCAAAAGTAGATGAAGATGTTCTAAAAAGTTTACCTTACCCTGAATCAAAAGTTCTTGTTGAGTATTACACAATAGAAAAAAGAATAGGACAGTTAGCCGAGGGAAGACAAGCTTGGTTAAAACTTGTTAAGAACAATAGAATTTATGGAAGTGTAAATACAAATGGTGCAGTAACAGGTCGAGCTACCCACAGTCACCCTAACGTAGGAAATGTTCCTGCGACCACTGTTCCTTATGGTAAAGAGTGTAGAGAATTATTTACTGTAGATGATGAAAATGTTTTAGTTGGGATTGATGTATCAGGATTAGAGTTAAGATGTTTAGCTCATTTTATGTCTCGTTATGATAATGGAACTTACATAAAAGAAGTTTTAGATGGAGACATACATACTGCAAATCAAAAGGCAGCAGGCTTAGACACACGAGCACAAGCTAAGACTTTTATTTATGCATTAGTTTATGGTTGTGGTGCAGCTAAGATGGGAGAGATACTTGGTAAAGATGTAAAGGCAGGAAAGAAAATTATTTCTGATTTTATGAAAAGAACACCAGCACTCAAAAGATTAATAGAAGACGTACAACAAAAAGCAACTAAAGGTTACATCAAAGGTCTTGATGGCAGGCAACTAAAGATTAGATCAGCTCACAAAGCTCTTAATACTTTATTGCAATCATCAGGAGCATTGATTTGTAAACAGTGGATTATAGATGTCCACGAATTAATCCATCAGCATAACTTAGACTGCAAACAAGTAGCATGGGTTCATGATGAAATACAAATTGAAACAAGAAAGGAGAATGCTGATGAGCTTGGAAAACTCGCAAAGCAAGCAATCCGAAACTCAGAGAAAAGGTTTAACTTCCGATGTGAGCTGGATTGCGAATACCGAGTGGGAAAAAATTGGTCGCAAACACATTAGTCCTCAACGTAAAGGAGATATAGCAGAGCATCATTGTATAGCTTGGTTATGGTCAAAAGGATATGAAGTGTTTAGAAATAGTGGTCAGTCTGGAGCTGTTGATTTAATAGCACTAAATGTAAACTCTGGTGAATTGTTATTAGTTGATGTTAAGAGTTACAAAGATGGAAGGTTATCCTCAAGAACTCCAACACAAAAAAAGTTAGGTGTAAGATATTTACATTATAATCCTCATACAAAAAAAATAAGGTTTGTAAAACACAGACCTATACATAGAGGTGTTAAATGACAACATTATTAATTGATGGAGATATTTGTGCTTATCAATATTCTTCTGCTAGTGAGCATGAAGTTGACTGGGGTGACGATATCTGGACACTTTGGAGTGATCGGAAGGAAGCTTCAAATTTAATAACACAATACATAGATCGCTTGCTTGAAGCAACCGAAGCTGATAAGGTTATATTTGCTTTTACTGATAAGGAAAACTTTAGAAAAAAGATTAATCCTAGTTATAAAGCTAATAGAAAAAAACTTAGAAAGCCAGTTTGTTACAAGGAATTAGTTAAATGGATTAAAGATAATTACAAAACCTATGTAAGGCCAGAGCTAGAAGCTGATGATGTATTAGGAATTTTATCTACACACCCTACTCTTATAAAAGATAAAAAGATTGTTGTGTCTGAAGATAAAGACTTAATGACAATTCCAGGTTTGTTGTGGAAAAGTAACGAGCTGCATGAAATTGATGAAGATGTAGCGGACTATAATTTTTTCAAACAAACACTTGTTGGGGATGCTACTGATGGTTACTCAGGTGTTCCTGGTATTGGAAATGTAACTGCTGAAAAAATTTTAAGTAAAGAATGTTCTTGGCAATCAATTCTAAATTGTTTTGCTAAAGCAAACTTAGATGAAAATGAAGCTTTATTACAAGCTCGTATGGCTAGAATTTTACGAGCTAGTGATTATGACTTTAAAAATAAACAAATAAAACTATGGAGTCCAAATGTACTTTGATATTGCTAAAGCTATAAAAGATGAAAAAGATAAATCTATAAATCCTGACCACTATAGTCAGCATAAAATTCAACCAATAAATTTTATTCTTGCTAATGAGCTTGGTTTTTGTGAGGGAAATGTTATAAAATACATTTGTCGTTACCAAGAAAAAGGTCACATAGAAGACCTTAAAAAAGCAAAAGCCTACATAGAATTTTTAATTCAAAACGAACAAAATTTTAGACAAGAAGCGGGTGTATAATGAAATGGATATTAATATTGTTTCTCTATACTGGTGAAGAAATTGTCTATGGTGAAGTAGAAGCTTGTATCATAGATGAAATATGGAATAAAGTTGAGATTTATGAACAAGAGCATAACATTGACCTTCAAGGGTGGGGATGTTATGACGAGGAAACTTTTAAAATTAGAGAAAATGCAAGAAAGAGATTAGGCATCGATGTTTGATTTTTTTATTATAACACTTTGGTTTGAACTAAACAATAAATTATATATGAAACACTATCCTTATCATTGGGTTACTGATTGTGGTAAAGGTATATATGAGCTAGTGGAACATTATGAAGAAAAATATCCATTAAGAAAATTTAGAGCTGCAAAGTGTAATGAACCATCTGTATGGTATAAAAAATATAAACTTAATAAATGGGAATTATTTAAAAAGAGAGGAGAATAATTAAATGGTATCTACTAGAGCAGAAGTAATTACAAGAAGAACTTATAATAGACCACTAGATAATAATAATAATAATTTTGAAACATGGGAAGAAACTATAAGTAGAGTTATTAGTCATCAAAGATGGTTGTGGATTAGAGCTAAAAAACATGATTTGACATATGAAGAATCACAAGAGCTTAATCAATTAAAAGAGTTACTTTTAGAAAGAAAGGTATCTGTAGCTGGTAGGACACTATGGTTAGGTGGAACTGAAGTTTCTAAACACAGAGAAGCTTCTCAGTTTAATTGTAGCTTTTTAAGAGTAGAAACAGTTTATGATGTAGTAGATGCTTTCTGGTTATTACTTCAAGGATGTGGTGTTGGTTTCCAACCTGTCACTGGAACTTTGAATGGATTTCAAAACTACATTCATAATGTCGAAGTCATCCGAACTAAAAGAAAAACGAAAGGAGGTAGAGATGACAACATTGAATCTTATGACAAAGATAAAAAACTTTGGAAAGTTAGTATTGGCGATAGTGCCGAAAGTTGGTGCAAAGGTCTTGGAAAGCTGCTTGCTGGTAAGTACGATTGTGAAAAACTGGTTATTGACTTTTCTGAAATTAGACCAGAGGGTTCAAGACTCTCAGGTTATGGTTGGATTTCGCAAGGCGATAAACTTTTGTCAAAAGCATTTTTACGAATCGTTGACATACTTAATAGGAGGTCTGGTAATCTTCTTAGTCATTTGGATATTCTGGATATTGTTAATTGGATAGGAACTGTATTATCAAGCAGGAGATCAGCAGAGATATGTTTATTAGATTATAATAGCCCAGAGTGGGAAGATTTTGCTAAAGCTAAAAAAGATCATTTCAATGATAATCCACAAAGAAGTCAATCTAATAATTCTTTAGTGTTTCATCAAAAACCTACAAAAGCAGAACTACATTATATATTTAAATTAATGGAAGAAGCTGGTGGTTCAGAACCTGGATTTATAAATGCTGAAACAGCAAAAAGAAAAGCAGCATGGTTTAAAGGATTAAACCCTTGCGCAGAAATTTTACTAGGTAATAAAAATTTTTGTAACTTGGTAGAGTGTGATTTAGGAAAATTTAATGGTGACTGGGAAAGTTTACTTAGAGCTATTTATTTAATAGCAAGAGCTAATTATAGACAAACTTGTGTTAATTTAAAAGATGGAGTATTAGCTGACACATGGCATGAGCTTAATAACTTTTTACGGCTATGTGGGGTTGGACTGACTGGAATAGTAAGTTGGGAACATTGTGACTCCGCTAAATCATTTAAAGGTTTAAGAGAGATGGCAGTTAAGGGAGCTGAAAGCATGGCCGAAGAACTTAACATGCCAAGACCTAAAGCTGTAACTACTGTAAAACCTAGTGGAACTTTATCTAAAATAATGGACACTACTGAGGGAGTACATAAACCATTAGGTAAATATATTTTTAATAACATTAACTTTTCTAAAAGTGATCCTCTTGTAGAAAAACTAAAACAAAGTAATTATAAGGTTATGGATAATCCTTACGATGATACAAGTGTATTAGTTACGTTTCCTGTTTGTCATGACAATGTTGATTTTACAGAAGTAGATGGTAAAGAAGTTAACTTGGAAGCAGCGGTTGATCAACTTAATAGATATAAATTGTTAATGGAAAACTATGTTGACCATAATTGCTCGGTAACAATCTCTTATGATAAAAAAGAAGTTCCAGCAATAATAGAGTGGTTACTTAAGAACTGGGATATTTACATAGGTGTTTCTTTTCTTTACAGAAACGACCCTACAAAGTCAGCTTCTGATCTTGGTTATCCTTACTTACCACAAGAGGTAGTAACTAAAGAAGAACACGATGAGTATGTAAAACAATTAGAATCTGTAGATATTAACTCGGCAAATTCATTAGAAGAACTAAAAGATGATGAATGTGCAACAGGAGCTTGTCCAGTAAGATAGCTGTACTACTGGTTTTAGAAACATTTCATGGAACAATTACCTTATAAATTAGAAGATCTTATAGATGAACTTGATAAGATTTTTCCAAATGAGTGTCCAGATATAAAACTCACTGATAGAGAAGTGTGGTTTAAAGCTGGTCAAAGGTCAGTTGTTCAATGGTTAATAACATTAAAAGAAAACGAAGAAAATAAGGAAGAATAATATGTGTGTATTTAGCGCTCCAAAGCCCCCGCCCGCACCCCCACCACCCCCTCCTCTTACTGATCCATCAGATATTGAGACACCTGAGTTGGTAGATAATGAAGCTCAAAAGAAAAAGAAAAAGGGAAGAAGCTCGTTAAGAACTACTGGTTCTGATACAGCCTTGGGTGGTTCTTATGGCAGTGGATCAGGTTTAAACATCCCTAATTAGAATGAGTGCATCAGGCAGATACGAAAAGTTAGTAACAGAACGAGAACTTTATTTAGATAGAGCACGAGAGTGTGCTGAGTTAACTATACCTTCCTTATTGCCTTATGAGGGGTTTACTTATAGTAACGATTTATATCAACCTTATCAATCTGTTGGATCAAGAGGTGTTAATAATCTAGCAAGTAAGCTATTGCTTTTATTGTTTCCACCTAATAGTCCTTTTTTTAGATTGTCTGTTGACTCAAAAACTAAAAAAGAATTAATTAATCAACCTGGTTTAAAAACAAAAGTAGAAGATACACTCGCTAACATAGAAAGAGAAATACAAGCTGAAGTTGAAAACTCAGCTATTAGAGTGCCGATTTACGAAGCTTTAAAACATTTGATTGTAGCTGGTAATGTTTTGTTACACTTACCTAAAAAAGGTAGTTTAAGAGTTTTTCCTCTACATTCTTTTGGTGTAAAAAGAGATCCACAAGGCGAGATACTAGAGATCATTGTAAAAGAAATGGTTTCGCCAATGTCACTTGATGAAGAAATAAGGCAGCAAGCTGATATTAAAAATCAAGATGAAGACGTTGAAGTGTTTACTGTTGTTAGAAAAGATGGTGACTTCTATAATGTGCAACAAGAAGTTAAAGATGTAATTATTCCTAAATCACAAGGAAGATACAAAAAAGAACTTTTACCTTTTATACCATTACGAATGGTTAGAATAGATAATGAAGATTATGGTAGAAGTTATTGTGAAGAATTTATAGGAGACTTAAAAAGTCTTGAGGGTTTGACTGAAGCAATGGTTGAAGCTGCTGCTGCCACATCTAAAGTTGTGTTCTTAGTAAGGCCTAATGCTACCACACGAAAAAGAGACATAGCTGAAGCTGAGAATGGTGCAGTGATTACTGGTCAACCTGATGATGTACGAGTTTTACAAACTGAAAAAAGGGCAGACATGCAAGTGTCTCTTCAAGCTATTACAAGAATTGAAGAACGACTAGCATTTGATTTCTTACTTAATTCTGCAATACAAAGAAAAGCTGAAAGAGTCACTGCTGAAGAAATTAGATATATGGCTCAAGAATTAGAGACAGCACTGGGTGGTGTTTACTCTATTCTATCTCAAGAAATGCAATTACCTATTGTTAATATTCTTATGCAAAGAATGTCAGCAAGTGGTAAGATACCAAAGATTCCAAAAGACAAAGTAGCACCAGTAATTATAACTGGTATTGAAGCTCTTGGTAGAGGTAATGATCTTAATAAGCTTAGAACCTTTATGACAGATGTTATTCAACTAGCTCAAGCTAATCCAGAAACAATTCAAAGAGTTGACTTTGGTGATTTAATAACTAGATTGGCTACTGGTCATGGAATAGACACGTCAGGTCTAATTAAAACTGATGAACAATTAGCTGCTGAAGTTCAACAACAACAGCAAGCTATGCAGCAACAAATGTTAAATTCTGCTATGGAGAAAGCTGCACCTGGAGCTGTAAAAGAATATGCTAAAGCTTCAGCTCAAAATCTCCAGCAACAACAACAACAAGGAACTACAAATGAAACTGAGTAAGACCCTTAGTGATAAGGATAATCCAAAAGAAGAAACCAAGACTAAAGAACTAAAAATTGAAGACCTACCATTATGGAATGCACAAACTGCCGAACCAGGTAAAAAGTATCGTAATGCTCAAGGCTCAATTATTGTAAAGAGTTAATCATGGTTGAAACAGTTACAATAAAATCAGAAGAGACTACTTCCGAAAAACCTCAAGAAGAAGTTAAGGAAGAAGCAACAACACAAGAACGACCTGAGTGGTTACAAGAAAAGTTTAAGTCACCAGAAGACTTAGCAAAAGCTTATGACTCACTTCAAGGTGAATATACAAAGCTTACACAAAAACAAGCTGAACAAACAGCAAAAGAGCCAAAAGAACAACCTAAAGAACAATCCAAAGATGATACTTTAGAAATACAAGGTGAAAATGCAGAAGAAGCATTGCAGTCTGTTGGTTTGGATTTTAATAAATATTCAAATGAATATAATACTAATGGTAGTCTTTCCGACTCAAGTTACATTGAGATGGAACAAAAAGGCATACCAAGAAATGTCGTTGACCAGTACATTGCTGGTCAGCAGGCTTTAGCTACAAATGTTCAAAACCAAGTCTACAATAGTGTGGGTGGTAAAGAACAATATACAGAAATGGTTAACTGGGCAAAAGATAGCTTATCTAAAGATGAAGTAAATGCTTTCAACATTGCTGTTAACAGTTCTGATGTAGCTCAAATAAATCTTGCAGTACAAGGTTTAAAAGCTAGATATACAAGTTCAGAGGGCACAGACCCATCCCTAGTTGGTGGTAAATCTGCTGTATCCACTGGAGTCGGATATGATAACTGGAGTCAAGTCACTGCTGACATGGCAAAACCAGAGTATCGTAAAGATCCAGCTTATCAACAAGAAGTTCAAGATAAGTTGGCTCGTTCCAAACTCTAATCAAAACCAAAACGAACAAAACTCTCCGAGGAGAATACTTTTGCAAAGTAAGGTGTAGATAGAAAACATTTATATTAACTTATTTTATCAAGGAGATAAAACATGACTAATGCAACAGTCTCAAGACTAGGCGCAGTTAATGCAAATGATAGTAACTATGCTAATGCAAACTCTTTATTTCTTAAAGTGTTCAGTGGTGAGGTTATGGAATCATTTGAAAGAACTGCCGTAACAATGGACAAACATCTTGTCAGGCAAATACCCAGTGGAAAATCGGCGCAATTTCCCGTAATGGGGAGATCAAGTGCTTCTTATCACACCCCTGGAGCTGAAATCGTAGGTACAGATTTGAACCACAACGAGAAAATTATTCAAATCAATGACCTATTAATATCACATCACTTCATTGCTAATATCGATGAAGCAAAAAATCATTATGATGTAAGATCTATCTACTCACAAGAGATGGGTAGAGCACTTGCTTTCCAAATGGATAAGCACGTTTTACAAATGATGGTTGCTGCTGCAAACGAATCTACAGCTAATGTTGGTGATACAAGTTATCCATCAGGAACAGTTATAACTGATGCAGATGCGAATACCAATGCAACATCTTTAATTGCTAGTATTTTCTCAGCAGCCGAAACTTTGGATGACAACTATGTACCAGCGGAAGACAGATATTGTTATTTAAAACCAGAACAATATTATCTTTTAGCTAATGCTACGAATGCTGTGAATGTTGACTTTTCAGGTCAAGGTTCAATTGCAACAGGACAAGTTCCTCAGTTAGCTGGTATTAATTTAATTAAAGTACCTCATCTACCAACTGCCAATGTTACTGGCACTGGTGTCGATGCTGGTGGTGCTAATGGACAACAGGTAGCTGCGGCTGCAAATACAGTGGCCATTATTGCACACCCATCTTCTGTGGGTACAGTTAAATTAATGGATCTTGCAGTAGAGTCAGAATATGACATCAGAAGACAAGGTACACTAATGGTAGCAAAATATGCTGCTGGTCATGGTGTTCTTAGACCTGAAGCTGCTGTTCAAATTCAAACTGCTTAATTATAGGAGAAATATAATATGGCGATTTGGACTAAACCAAAAGTTCAAGCTATTGCTATTGGCCTTGAAATCAATGCATATGCTTGCGCTAAAAAATAAAACTAAAACTAAGGAGCATCGTAATGGTGCTCCTTTTTTTAACTTAGGAATATTAAATGGCATTAACACCGACTAGTAAAATACAAGCTGTAAACATTATGCTTGCATCAATAGGTGAAGCTCCAGTTTCATCTTTAGATGATGCAACTCTTGCTGACGTTTCTATTGCTGAAAGTATTTTAGATGAAACAAATGTAGAAATACAATCTAGAGGGTTACATTGTAATACAGAAATAAATTTTCCTATTACTCCTAATACAAATGGAGAAATAGATTTACCTGTTAATTGTGTTAGTGTAGATACTACTGGTCAATCAATACAAACTGATGTTGTACAAAGAGGAACAAGGTTATATGATAGAGGACAACGAAGTTTTACAACTTTTACTGGTACTCTTTTTGTTACTATGGTTTTACTCTTAGAATTTACAGATTTACCTCAACATGTAAGAAGATACATAACAGTTAAATCTGCACGAAGATTTCAAAATAGAATATTAGGATCGCAAACTTTATCAGGATTTACTCAAGCTGATGAGAATGAAGCTCTATTATACTTTGAACAAATAGAAGCTCAAACACAGGATTACAATGTACTTAATGACAACTTTACCACTCGTAAGATTGTTAACAGGGGTGTACTAAGACGAGCTTTGAGGTAACCAATGCCTTTAGTCAGTACATCAATACCAAATTTAATTAATGGTGTTTCACAACAACCAGCTACACTGAGACAACTTACACAGTGTGATAGTCAAATTAATGGAGTTAGTTCAGTTGTTGATGGTTTACTTAAAAGGCCACCAACAGAACATGTGGCAAAAATTTCATCTTCATCATTAAGTAATGCAGCTATTCATGTTGTAAACAGGGATACAAGTAATCAATATATAATTGTTGTTACTAGTGATAATTCGACTGCATCTATCGTTGCTTATGATTTAAATGGTAATGCTGTTACTGTAAACACACCTAATGGCACTAGTTATTTAGTATGTAGTAACCCCTCAACTGATTTAGAATTTTTAACTGTTGCTGATTTTACTTTTATTATAAATAAAAAAACAACAGTTACCATGAATACTTCTACTACACCAGGAAGTATTACTGATGAAAAAAACCAGTTCTCACAACTTCCAACTTCAGGTTTAAGTGTTGGAGATATTTTTAAAATTATAGGTGACCCTAGTAACGAGTTTGATGAGTACTATGTAAAGGCCACCTCTACTGGAGGTGACTATGAGGAAACTGTAAAGCCAGGCATTACGTTTCAAATAAATAATACAACAATGCCACATAAACTTGCTTTGTCTAGTGGTTCATTTACTTTTGATAGAGCGACTTATGATGACAGAACTGTAGGAGACTTAGACTCAGCTCCTGATCCAAGTTTTGTAGGACAAACTATTAATGGTGTTTTCTTTCATAAAAATAGACTTGGCTTTATATCTGATGAAAATGTAATCTTTAGTCGAGCTGGTGATTTTTTTAATTTCTTTCCTAGTACAGTTACAGCTTTACTAGATGATTCACCTATAGATGTAACAGTTAGTCACACTAGTGTTTCTATTTTGAAAAGAGTTATACCTTATAATGAAAGTTTATTGTTCTTTTCAGACAAGACACAATTTATTTTAGAATCTAATGGCAATCTAACACCAGAAACAATTAGTATTACCGCAACTACAGAGTTTGAAGTTGATACAAATGTGCAACCTGTGGGAGCTGGTAATAATGTTTATTTTGCATATAGAAAAGGTGCATTCACAAACGTAAGAGAATACTTTGTAGACGAAGATAATATTACAAAGAATGCTGCAAACATTACAGCTCACGTTCCTCAATATATTCCGAATAATGTAAAAACAATGGTTGCATCTAATTCTGAAGATTCACTTTATGCAATTACTTCAGGGGATGTAAATAGAATTTATGTTTACCGATGGTATTTTACTGCTGGTGAAACAACAATAACAAGAGCTAAAAAAGCTTTATCAGCTTGGTCGTTTTACGAGCTATCTAACAATGATACAATTCTTAATATTGATTTATTAGAAAACACTTTGTACCTAATTGTAGCAAGAACAGATGGTGTTTACATTGAAAAGATGGAGTTACAATATCCTTCTGATACTGGTCTAGATTTTAATGTAAGACTAGATAGAAAAACTTCTCTTACTGGTTCTTATAATTCAGGCACTAACATTACTACCTGGACTTTACCCTATCCTATTCCTACAAGTGATCCTGTAAAAGTTGTAAAGTCAGGCGCTTGGGCAAGTAGAAAAGGTGTAGATATTCCTACATTAAATAGAACATCTACAACAACAGTTACAGCCACTGGTAATTATAGTGCATCAGCATCTTTAGTAGGTATCCCGTATACATTTACTTATCAATTTTCACAACAACATGTTAAAGAAAAAAATGCTACTGTAACAGTTAACTCTGGTAGGTTGCAGTTAAGAACTATGAGTGTTGACTATGAAGATACTGGTCACTTTGTAATTAATGTAACTCCTAAATCTAGGACTGCTAGTAGTTATGAATTTAATGGAATTATTATTAATGAAGCCGATAGTTTAATTGAAGAGGTTAGACTTGATGATGGTACATTTAGGTTTCCTATTTTATCTAAAAACGATAGAGTAACTATATCAATAACGTCTGATAGTTATCTTCCTTGTGCTTTTCAAAAAGCTGAGTGGGAGGGTTTTTATACTATCAGATCACAAAGAATATAATGGCTGAAGTAGTAGAAGCAACTAAAACTCATGCTGTAATATTAGCTCCTAGATTAAGGAGAGAAGATGTTGAAGAAATAAAAGCTATGAATGACCATAAACCAATTGATGCTTTATTAGGTGCATTTGCAGCTCCTAATGCTAAAGTGTATACTATTGTTGATGGTATAGAAGTAATAGGAATGTTTGGTGTTTCTGATTGTGTTAATGGTACAAACTATGGAGTGCCTTGGATGTTAACTTCAAGTTCAATAAAAACAATATCAAGAGAATTTTTAAGAGAATGTAAAGATTGGGTGGATCATTTAGGTGAAAAATATCCAGTCTTATATAATTTTGTTCATGACAAAAACAAAACTGCTATGAGGTGGCTTCAATGGTGTGGTTTTGATATTAAATTTCAAAGACCTTATGGTGTTAAAAAAGAAAATTTTTATTTATTTACAAAGGAATTAAATAATGTGTGATCCAGTTGTTGCAGCAGTCTTGACAATAGGTCAGGGAGCTTTGAGCTACATACAAGCTGAGAACGATGAAAGTGCAGCTAAAGATAGAAATGCTGTTTTAAGAGCTAATGCAGATGCCGCCTATAGAAGAGACATGGCTATCTTAGATAGAAGACAACAAGAGGAAGCTGAGAAGTCTGGACAAGAACTATTTCAAGCTAAAATAGAAGCTATGGAAAACCGAGCTACTAAACAAGTAAGGCTTGGTGAAGCGGGTATCACTGGTTTGTCAGTAGATGCAATTTTAGCTGATACAGAAATGCAAGCTGGCATGGCTAACCAAACAATTCAAAGAAACTTTACGAACACTGTAGCTGCTCTTAATGATGATAGAACAAGAGCTTATGCAACACTTGCAAATAGATATGCACAACAAGAGCAGCCAGTTGGTGGTAACATCTTAGGTTCTATTATATCTACTGGTGCATCAATAGCTGCTATTCCTGGAATAGGCGATGCACTAAAAATACCATCTTTTGGTAGTACGTTTGGTAATAGTTTTGGTATGGGTAGGTCGGCTATGACAACAACTCCTGTCATGGGTAATCTAGCAGTTGGTAGTACGGCTGCTGGAACAACAGGATTAGGAAGTTTAAGTGGTGTATCACCATTTATGAAAAGTTCAACTAACATGATACCAGGTATATAATGAGGAAAGTATAGATGGCAAAAAATAAACCAGTTGGTAACTTAAAACAACCAGGACTACAACCTCAAGCAAGACCTATAGATGCTTTTGCTGGAGGAGGTAATCAACAAGCTGGCACAGGAGCTGGTGAATTAGCAAATGCTTTAGGTGTAGCTTCTGAAATTGTTGAACAAAAAAGACAAGAAAAAGAAAAAGAAGATTTAGAAAAAATTGATTTCTATGTCAATGAGTTTAAAAAAGATGCAGAGCTTGGACTGGCTAGTAAGACACAGGTAGGAGAGATATTTCCTGATTTATCACCTAGAGTTAGAGCAAGGGTTGCCGAAGGATTAGGTGCTCAATATGCAGAAAAATATTTTGATGAACAAATACAAAAAGCATTATCAGATGAAAACATAAAGTTTAATGCTGGTGCACGATCAGTATTCTTTAATGATTTAAGACAAGATATTTCACAGCAAGTAGATGGCAGAGAGTTTTTTGCTCAAGGAGCATTATCTACACTAGAGGGTCAGATCAGACAGTACAACTTACAGTTTAGATCAGAACAAGCAAAAAGAGATATACAGATACAAAATGATGATTTTAGAAGAAAAGTATCTTTAGTAATAAGAGGTAACTTAACATCTGCTCAACCTACTTCATTAAAAGCAATAGATGATACTTGGGCAAAATCTTCATCTTTAGATGCTATATCAAGAAGAGATGGAATAGTTGAAACTGTTTTAGATGTAGCTGAAAGAATTGCAGATGAGACTGGTGACATTACACAGGCAGTAAAGGTGCTAGAGATGATACCAAAGGGAAACTATTTAACACCTGATCTTAAACAACAAGTCGCTGATAAAAAAGTATCTATAGAACAATCTCTTTTTGCAAGACAATCTGCTAAATTTCAAGCTGGAGAAAGAGAGAGGACTTTAAGAATAAGACAGGAACAAGTAGAGTTATATGAGAGAAAAGAACAAAACCCTAATGAAAAAATAAGTTACTTAGACTACGATCCTGCAAATAAAAATTTAGTAGAGTTTTTAAATACACAAGACCCAAATGAGGTTGACGATCAAACAAGTTTAATTAACAGTTCACAACTTGAAATACAGATAGTTGGTTCAACTTTAAAAGGCGATAGAACTGAATCTGAAATATTAGAAGAAATAAAAGGTGCAACGGATATTAATAAGCCAGAAAAAATAGCTTTAATGAAAAAAGTGAGATCACTTGCTAATGGTGCAAGAAATTTAAAGGATAGACCAGAATATGATAGGTATTTCAATCTTGTTTCTACTTCTCATATATCAACTTTTAAAGCTAGTCCTTTATATGATATACTTCAGCAAAGAGTAGATTTACAAGGTTGGGCACAACAATATTATGATGATGCTGTTGAGGACTTACTATTATTTGTTTATGAAAATAATGGAAGAGATTTTAGCAAAGTACCTCAAGGTGTCTTAGAAAAAGAAGTATATCAAAAAGCTTCTATTGAAACAAAGAAAGCACTAGAAGAGGGTTTTGGTTTTATGAAAATATTAGATAATAGATCAGCAAATCAGAGAAATGTCTCAACTTTTGACATTCCAGCTCCTGATTTTGAGATACCGACACTATAATGGTTAGAAAATACACTGATCCCAGAACTGGTAAGAATTATAATTTCAAAGATGAAGACCTTACTATTCAGCAAATGCAGGAAAAGATTGATGCTTATGAGAAAACACAAGCTCCACAACAAGCTGAAACTCAACAACCTCCTAAACCTAGTTTCGATAAAATGTATCAAGATCCTGATACAGAAAACTCTACCAATGATGAGTTCTTAAAAAACGATCCTGACTTTATTGATGCTTCTAAAATAATATTTAGAATGAACCGAGGAAGAGACTTTAATGGTACTGACGAAGAAGCTGGTGAGTATGGTCTTAACCAAATGGGATGGTTTAACTATAATCTTGGCTCTACAATGTTTAAAGCTAATTATATTAGAAGAGCTTCAGATGAACAAAAGAAAGCTTTCTTATATATGATGGATGCCTACGATGATTTAGGTTTATCTTTGTCTGGTACAAAAAGAGCTGTTGTTGGTATGGGCACAGATTTAACTAATTGGTTAAGTGTAGGAACATTAGGTATCGGAGTTGGTGCTAAATTTGTTGCAAAAAAAGCGATGAAACAAAAGATTAAAAAAGCACTTAAATCATCTGTTGGAACAGGTGTAATGTTAGCAACCGAGACAGCTACCTTTTCAGCTTTAGAAAATGTATCAAGGCAAACAGTTGAAGTTGCTGGTGGTAAAAAAGAAAAGATAAGTGGAGGTGAAGTTGCTTTAGCTACAGCTATCGGAGGAGCTTTAGGTGGTGTATTAGGAACTGGAGCTAAAACAGTAACAAACTTATTAACTGCAAAAAAGACAAACAAGAAATTACCATCAGAAAAAATAAAAGTAACTGATGAAGAAAAGAAACTTATAGAAGAAGAAGCTACTCTTGGTTCTAATCCTATTGCTAATAATTTAAATGACATAGTAAGAAAGATTAAACAGCTAACAGATGATACCCCAGTAGGTGTAAATGAAGATGGAATACAAAGTAGAAAAGTTGTAAGTAAATTAGTAGAAGCTGTAACTAAAGATCTTGAAACATTAGGATTAGACGAAGTAGACGAGTTACATAAATTATTTGGAACTGAATTAACCGATGCACAAAGTCAGTTATTACAAAAGTCAATCGGAGAAGCTAGAGATACTATTAGCACAAAATTAATAAAAACATTTCAAATATTACAAAAAACAACAGATGAAATTCCAAGTAGAGATTTAATAGATCACTATAATAATTTAAAAACACTTGAAGATAAACTATTTAAGTTAGATGATGATTTTAGTCAATCTTCAGCTAGAACATTAGGACAAAGACAAGACAGAGTTTTTGCTGGGTCGTTAAATAAAGTAAAAGTAAGTGATGTTGTTCCTGATGATCCAACAGTAAAATTAACAAAGAAACAACAACAAAATTTAAATCAATTTATGGATGCTTATGTAAGACGATTACAAAAAGCAAGAATTAATCCTTTAATAAAATCTTTAAACAGACAAATTGATTCAGAATTTGCAAGTGGCAATTACACAAAAGTTGTAGAGCTTAAAGAGAAGCTTAGAGAAGTAGAAGAGTCACTTATACAAAAATCATTTGAAACTGATGGTTTACCTAAAAAAGTTTATGACAGTATTTTACAACCAGTAAATAGGCTTGTATCAGAACTTATGATTAGTAATGCACTAAGTACAACATCATTAACTGTTAATGGTATACCATCATTTTATAGAACTGCACTAAATCCTTTGTTAGAATTTTTTGGTAGAGGTGATTATAGTATCGGAGCTATTAAAGGTTTATCAGCTCAATATGGTGCATTAAAAGAAGCTGCTGGAGCAGGAATAAAAGCTTTCCGAGCAGCATTAAAATATGAAAAAGCTTTTCTTACTGATACTTATGATAAGTTTATGGAGTTTGGTGGAAAGAATTTACCCTCTATTCCAAAAAGATTTGGTGCTGGTTTAATAAGAACTTTTCCTAGACTTCTATTAGCAACTGATGCTTTCTTTGAGCAGACAACTTACAGAGGTTACATAGCTGGGCAAGCTGCTGAAGAGTTTACTGAAAAGGCTCTAAATGATAAAAAGCTTGGTATAAAGTATGTTAAAAGTAAAAAGTTTAAAGAAGATCTTAAGAGTCACATAAAAAAGACAATAGATGAATCTTTGGAATTTAAAAAGACTGCTATTGATGCTTTGATAAGAGATGGGAAAAACAGAGGTTTATCTGGTAAGAAACTAGAAATATTTGTAAAGAAAGCAGTAGATAAAAATAAAGAGGGAATGAAGACTGGATTAGATACTGAGGGTTTAGACTTTACAAAAGACTTTCTGTTTAAGAGAGAGTTTTCAAGCAAAGGTGTAGGAAAAATTGCTGGAGCTTATGAAAATTTTGTAGCTAAACATCCTTTAATGAAAATTGTAGGACAGTTATTCTTTAGAACTCCAATAAGAGTTATGGAAGTTGGTGTTAGGATGACACCTGGAGTTCAGTTTTTAGCTCCTAAATATCTAGCTGACTTGCAAGGTAAAAATGGAATCAGAAGACAAGCAAGAGCTAATGGTGAAGCATTGTTTGGATATAGTGTTGTAGCTGCTGCTATGTCTTTATATATAACTGGAAATGCAACTGGTAGTATTACTGCTACAAATCATAGGCTAAGAAGACAGTCAGAAGAGTATGGTGATTTACCTCCTTATACAATTAGAATTGGTGATAAAGAAATAAATTATAGAAATTTAGATCCTATATCTACTCCTCTAAAAATACTATTTAATAGTTTTGATTATTTAACTAACCTTGAGATGAGAAGAGAACAAGGTGAATTTGTTAATGCATCAGCATATAAAGAAACTTTACAGTATGTACAAACTGCATGGTTTTCTATAGTAAATACAATAAGAGATGCTAATTTATTTGGTGGTATTGATCAAATATTAAAATTAACAGATGAAATAGATGACACTAGTAAGGATGCTGAATATGACCTTATGGAATTTTTTACGTCAAAAGTAAGATTGCTTATACCAAAAACAATTCAAAATGTTGCTTACCAATTTGATGATCAACTTAAAGATCCACAAACTTTAGAGCAGTATGCTATGTCCATGTTTAAATCTGGAACGATTGCTAACTCATATACACCTTTAGGAAGACCAAGAAAAATACACAATCCATTTATGTCTAAATTTGTTGGACTAAATGTAATGGACACTAAGATAAGAAAAGAAGCTGTAACGAAAGAAGAGTTATATGCAGAAAGATATTTAATAGCTGCTGGTCAGGCTACTGGTACAAATTTTATACCACAAGTAACTCATAGGTTCTTACCAGGAATACAACTTAATATAACTAAAACAGCGGATGGTAAAGAAACTCTTATGGATCGATACATGAGAAAAACAAGAGAGCTTGGACTTGTTGAAGTTGTTAATGCTTATGCAAGAGCTGGACTTCCTTTTGGTACTCAAGATGTATCTAAAAGAGGAGCTGGTTTTACAAAAGTTAAAGCTGCTATTCAAAAAATCAGAGATCAAGCTATGCTTCTTACAATAATGGAAGAGGGTAAGACAGAACAAAACAAAGATTTATTTGATAAGTTTATTAACAAAGAGGTTTCCAAATCACTCGCAAAAGCTGGTATGAATGAAGTGCCAGCTATCCTAAACATACTTAAAGAACAACAACAACAATAAGGAAAAACTATGGCATTTGCTTTAAATCGTTATACTGGCAATAACAGTACCACTACATTCAGTGTACCTTTTAGTTACCGATCAACTGATGATGTTATCGTAAAGGTTGATGGAGTAACCAAGACAATTACAACTCACTACACTTTTCCTAGTTCTAATCAAATACAGTTTGGAACACCTCCAGCTCAAGATGCAATAATAGAAATAAGAAGAGCTACAAGTCAATCTACAAGACTCGTTGATTATGCTGCTGGTTCTGTCTTTAAGGAATCAGATTTAGACAACGATAGTATTCAGGCTTTTAATATGGCTCAAGAGTCTATTGATATTGCTAGTGATGCTTTAACAAAAGACAGCACCGATCAATTTGATGCAACAAGCAGACGTATTAAAAATGTTACTAATCCATCAGCCGCTCAAGATGCAGCTACAAAAAGTTATGTAGATTCTAATGGATCTACTGTAGCTGTTGGATCTGTAACTACAAATACCTTGAGCGCAGGTAGTAATGCAACAGTTGCTATTACAAACTCAGGAACGACTCAAGCTGCTACTTTTAATTTTACAATTGGCATTCCAGTTGGTAACACTGGTGCACAAGGAAATGCAGGTGCTGATGGTGAAACTACACTTGCTGATGCTACGGCATTGGCTATTGCTTTAGGTTAAAGGAGAAAACATGGCAAATACTTTTAAAATAAAAACTAAAGCTGCTGTATCAAACAGCTCTTTAGATACAATATATACTGTACCAAGCGCAACAACTACAATTGTTTTAGGAATGTCACTATGTAATATTACCAGTAGTGCAATTACAGCAGATGTGCAACTGGTTTCAGATACATCTGATACAGAAACAAATGCTAATATCTTTTTGTTAAAATCAGTGAGCATACCAGCAAACACAACATTAGAAGTTTTTGGTGGTCAAAAATTAGTATTACAAACAACCGATGTGGTTAAAGCTCAAGCATCAGCGGGATCTGCTTTAGACATGTCAGTATCAATTATGGAGCAAACATAGAATGCCTTATCTGGGGTCAGCACCAGCAACATCGTTTCAAACACTATCTAAACAAGATTTCTCAACAAGTGCAACAACGTCTTATACGTTATCTAGTTCAGTAACAAGTGCTAATGAGATAGCTTTATTTATTAATAATGTAAGACAAGAACCTACTACAGCATATTCAGCAAGTGGTACTGCATTAACATTGTCAGAGGCAACATCTTCATCAGACGATATGTACTGTATCTACTTGGGCAAATCGGTGGGAACGATAAATCCACCAAGTGGGAGTGTAGGTGTAGGTGAGTTATCAGCTACAGGTACAAAAAACAGTACAACATTTTTACGAGGTGATAATAGTTTTGCAGAAGCAGGTGGAGGTAAAGTATTGCAAGTTGTTAATGTTCATAATAATGATTATGCTACTTATTCAAACACTAATGTTGACAGTAAAGTGCAAGTTTTTACTGCAAGTATAACTCCGAGTGCAACAGATAGTAAAATATTACTTACAGGATTTATAAGTATGTCCTCAACTAATTCAAGTGTTCAAAGCTATGGTATAGAATTATTAAGAGGTTCAACTGTTATTGGTACAGGTGATGCAAGTAGTTGGAATAGTGGTGTAGGAACAGCACATTCAATAGTGGCTAGAGGAGATAATGCTAGTTATTCAAAACCAGACAGAGCAGTACCTATACATTTTTTAGATACTCCATCTACAACTTCTGCAACAACATATAATTTTAAAGGATATGCTAACCATTTTGGCAGTAGTTTAAGCAATTCAACTTTAGTAATCAATGGTGGTGGTTATTCTTATAATAATAAAGAAACAGGAGTTCCAACTTCAAATATTACTTTAATGGAAATAGGTGCATAATGGCAAATATAGTAGATGCAATATTAGCTTTAGATGCAAAAGCAAAAGTAAAAGTAGTCAGCGAAGATTATGATAAAATTACTTGGTTTGATGACAACCCAAACAAAATTACTGTTGACCAAATTAAAACAAAAAAAACAGAA
>CEPW01005133.1_pt1 | contig 28497 bp, 7 predicted proteins | sample 356211 | NCBI WGS metagenome assembly CEPW01 (sample SAMEA2620021, study PRJEB7988) | marine metagenome | biome: marine biome (ENVO:00000447); feature: deep chlorophyll maximum layer (ENVO:xxxxxxxx); material: "saline water (ENVO:00002010), including plankton (ENVO:xxxxxxxx)" | depth 25 m
TTATAAGAGAGTTTCTTTACAGCCTATATAAAAAAATTCGCCCAGTAAATTTACCCCCTCAAAGGTTTTTTATTATGGATTGGAAAATTCGCCAAGATCGTCAAGACGACCGTGTTTGGTGTATGGAAGTGATGCTGAGGCATGAAGGGTTTTTAGACCCTCGGATTTATGAGTGTGCTGACTACTGCACCAGTGCTGGACTGACAAAAGATGCTAAGGATGTCATAGCAGCATGGGAGGAGTGGAAAGTAGATAATCCGTCAGATAATCCACAAATTAATAATAGGTTGTAAAATTATGTCCAAGAGATTCACAATCACTATCGAAGAGGATGAATTCGGTGAATTAATTCTTCCCATCCCTGATGAAGTCTGTGAAGATCTTGGATGGATTGTTGGGGATGAATTAGAATTTGACGTAGATGATGTCACAGGCACTTTGACACTGCGTAAAGTTGAAGAATAGACTCCAGCGCGTCCACAGCGAAAACCACATTCCACCGCGTTTACTCTGATGACTCCACAGGAAAAAGAAATCACACTTCACATACAACTAGAAAACATATGTGATTTGCTTAATGGCACTTTGACACATAAGACTTGTGTCAATAGTCGTGGTGAAGAGTCAAAACAATATGTTATCACCTACACTGAGAATGACTGAAGAAGAAAACGTAATCATTAAAGAGATTGATGATAATTTCATTGCAATTTCTAATTCAATGAAAGATATTGATTCTGCACTAGATGCGGTCAATAAATGTATTATTCAATTAAATGAAAGGGTTACTAAACTAGAAGAGCATATTGTTACTATTCCAACACCCGATAAGATCTTATATAAACCCGTAGGGCACGAAGATTACTTAAATATTAAGGAAAACTTAGATAATATTTACGAGCAACTTAGGAGATTAGATAATGCCAAGTAGATATTCACAAGACGGTAAAAGGCAAAATGGTTGCTATACCGATGGAAACGTATGTGATGATTTCTTCTTTGGACGTTTTGGTGGAAGTCGTAATGCTAATGGTCATTGCGATAGTCATACACCACCTGCATCACCTCAAACTCCTGCAAATATAGTTGATGTCCAGATCTATCCACCTATTTCGCAACCAACAGGTTTAGACAAACAACCTGTTGATAGAGTGATGTACAATAGTACTATTGCATCACCATATCCCCCTGCATATGAAGGTGGTGTTGATTATTCATCACCTATGGGTGGCGATGGTGTGCAATCGAATGATTGTGGTAAATTAGTCAAAGATCTTGGTTGTGATGCAGGTGCAATCTTTGATTACACTCCTACTGCATTATCTTTTCAACCTATGGATAGTGATACTTGGTTTGGATATCTATATGATATTGGCGACAATTGTGGACACCAAGGCACACCTTGCTATCATATCACTCGTGAGACCGAAACTAGGAATCCTGGAACTGGTACTACCCCAAGTCCTGATAGTCCTGGTCCTGTATCTTCAAAGGCTGGATGTGAAGAGTGTCCTGGATTTACTTGCACTCCATTGAGGACAGAGATTTCTTACACTTACAATGGTCCTGATGAGACAACTGATCCAGATTGCCCATATCCCTTGATCTTTGGTATAGGTACTAGTAGTAATAAAGTAGTCATTTCATATGATTCTCTATCAACCACCATTCCTAATGGTGTAACATCAATTGCTCTTCAATATGGTGGAGTTTCGACTGCTGCTTGGGATAGTGTTAATCTTGGTGCAGATGCTGTTGAAACATCACAAAATCCTTGGCAAGAGGGTGAAGAAACATTTACAACCTTCCAAGTTTATGAAGGTAACCTTTTTATCGATCAAAATGCTAGTGGACTAGCAGTCAAGGCTCGTATTACACCATTATTGGATACTACAAACGATCCTGCAGTCATTGTAGGCACTAAATGGGAGTTGTTGGAAGTCATTTCACAGGGTCAGGGGTATTCTGTTGGAGATAATTACACCTTAGAATACGTACATACACATCCAAGTGGTGATACTTCTACGTTTACTATTGATCTTATTGTTACTGGCATTGGTCCTATCAGTCAGATTGGATCAGCAGCGCAGTTTGATACGTTATTACCTGGTGATAATCTCAATGGACACCTAGTACTCCGCGTTGTGCATGGTGATATGGAAAATTTTCCCTATCATATCGTGTATGTTGACCGATCTGGCGCGGATTTTGTAGCAGATACGCAATATACCTCCGATAGAAACCATGTTGTCACTGCTCATGCGGGATTTGGGATTCTTAATAGAGCATATTACGGCGGATATTTTGAATTTTTTGATAAATCTATTCAATATACTACGCATAACGTTGATCCAAAGGCACCTGATGTGTGGTCCACAGTCATACAACCTGATGTTGAGGTACTTTTAACCAATGGACAGGTCTCTGGTGCCATTATTCACGATGGTGGATCTGGTTGGGACACGGTAAAGGATCCATATTTGCAAATTACTGATCCAAATAACCCTAGTGGTAAAGCTGCTAAGGTTGAAGGTGTCTTTTCGGGCGGAAAATTAGTCGGAGTTGACGTTAGAAAACCTGGATCTGGATATAGTATGGAAACATACCTTGATACTCCGTTTGATCCCAACGCAGAATACACCGATGTGGCAGAATTTAACGCAGGAGGAGTGCAACTTTTGGCAGGACCCCCAAAAATTTGGGTTAGAGGGTATGATCCTACTATAACTTTCCGTGAATTTGATGGAATTCCTGAAGAAGAGGATAATTATAAAAATTTAACGAAAGGTTGGGAAAAAGCAGGGGGATTTGATAGTTTTTTTGAGGCAAGACGTGGTGAGCCCGTAGATCCTGCCGCTTTACAAGCGTATTATGACCTAACACCAGAAGAAAGATTGGAAGTTGACCATCCTTTTGAGCCAGGTAATCTCGCTCAATCGATCGGACACCGTGAAAGTAATCTTCAACCTACTGATAGGACAATTCCAACACCAAATACCGAAGTCCAAGCAGATACTTCTGTTGATAGACTTATTGAATTGCCACAAAGAAGGTTTTCAAGGGAAGCTGTAGAAACTGCTAGAGATAATACTGTGGAATTAGATAGAAATTTTAGAAATATTAGATCTCAAGATCACGATCGTGGTCAACTTGAGCAGTGGAAACAAACCCAGAAAGAAACTTATAGGACACATAACCAAACTGTTGATCAGCAGTATGATATCTTAATTCAAGAGAATGTTCCTGACAGTATTAACTATAAGGAAAGGTCTGTAACTACTACGCAACGTAGATTTTTAGACATGCCTAAAGCATCTGCGGGCACCAAATACTATGTTAAGCAGTATAGAGCGGATCCTAGGACTGATGTTTATTTTACTGTGACGTTAACTTGCACTCCTAATGAAAATGGATGTGGTCACATCCCATGTGCAGGTCCAGCAAAACCTGCAGATTTTACTATTCAAACTCAAACTGTTGATTATGAATATACATATGGTGGAGGCAATACTGTTGGCGTCCAAGGTCCTGGTTGCCAAACATGGGCTGCTACGGGTCAACAACAAATTCGTCACCATATGACTAAATCCACAAATACATATGCCGCTGCAGTTGCTGCATATGGCAATCCATTTGACTTATAGTAAAGGAGTAAGTATAATTGGCAGGTCTATCAATAGCAGTTTTTGCAGGCAGTTGTAGTGGGCATGGAAGATGCATTCCAGCAAACGTCCATGCTTATGTTGGATGTGAAGGTACATGCCAAACCGCACCCAAAAAATCTATTGCGGCAATGGATGCTACTAACATTTGGCCACCTTTTGCACAACGACCTCTTGCTGGAAAACCTTTGGTAAGCAACGTTATTATCAATACGAGTTTGTTTCCCATTGTTAACCAAGAATTTCTAACTAATCATCCCCCAACATGCACTAATCTTGTCGTCAGAGGCGGTTGTAAGGATCCTCCATCCCCATTACCTTGTCCTACACAAGAATTGTGTGTAGAAGATATTGCAGGCGGTGGAGCACATGTTAGAAGAGCAACCGCAACAAGTAAGACAGTGTTTATTAACGGAATGTTAGCTTGCAGAGTTGGAGACCCTTTAGGTCCACCTTGCTTGTCACTTATTGCTACAGGATCACCAAACGTTTTTATCGGAGCTTAATTATGGCACTTTATGGAAAAACCATGACTCATTTCTCTTCCCCTCCCAAGAGGACTCGACAGGGAAAGAGTAGTAATACAAAACTATCCGCCACTTCTCGTAATGGACGCAAAAAAGCGTATCGAGGTCAAGGTAAATAGTTTCTTAGACGCTTCGGCGTCTTTTTTATTGGAAGTCGATAAATAATATAGTTAATTAAATAGATCTTCTCCAGGATGGCACTTAAGGCGATAACAAGTAGTGATTTAAAAAGGTCTAGAGCTTTTAAGGACATCAATATGGGTTTCCTTAAAAATCCTTTTACGAAGGATATTTCGTCTGTTAATAATGAAGAATCAATTAAACAATCAATAAAAAATATTGTTTTAACAGCACCTGGAGAAAAATTATTCAATCCTAAGTTTGGATCCAATGTCTATAATATGCTTTTTGAGCCTATGGATCCTTTTATGATCGACACTTTACAAATTGAAATTCTAAATACGATTAGAAATTATGAGCAACGAGTTGAAGTAACAAGTCTTAGATGTATTCCTGATTACGATTTTAATTCCGTTACTGTAAGTTTAGACTATAGAATTATTGGATTACCAATTACTGAAACTATCCAGTTTGTATTAAAGAGACCTTCCTAATGCTACCAAATAACTTAACAGCACTAGATTTTGAAGATATTAAATCTTCGATCAAAACATATCTAAGAACTAGAGATGAATTTTTAGATTATGATTTTGAGGGATCGGGATTATCCTATCTTATTGATGTACTAGCATATAATTCATATTATTCTGCATTCATTGCAAATATGTCAATGAATGAAGCGTTTTTGGCATCTGCAACAGTAAGAGACAACATTGTTGCTAATGCCAAACTCTTAAGTTATACTCCAAGGTCTATTGTTGCTTCAAAGGCATGTTTCTACCTTAAGGTACAAACAGTGCAGACTGCAGATTCGTATCCCAATAACATTACTCTACAAAAGGGTCCTGTTGCTACTGGTGGTAATAATATTTGGAATGTTTTATCTCCTGTTACCGTGGAAGTTGATCAAACCACAGGTGAGGCAATTTTTCCTGCAGTTACTGTTGAGCAAGGCACGATTATTACATTTTCGTATTTGGTTGATACGTTTGCTAAGCAGAGATATTTTATCCCGACCGAAAATGCAGATATGGAAACACTATCTGTATCTGTAAGACCAAACGAAAGTAGCACTACTCAAGATACTTACAATTTGGTAACTAATATTACTCAAGTTAAAAGCACAGATAGAGTTTATTTCCTTTCAGAAACTGAAGATAAGCGTTATGAAGTAACTTTTGGTGATGGTGTCATTGGTAGAAAATTAGTTGATGGTGAAGTTATTGATCTTGAGTATCTAGTAACTGACGGTGCTAAAGCAAATGATGTAAATGTCTTTACTTTTATCGGTAAGTTTATCGATAGTAATGGACAATCATATGCCCCAAGTGCAGCAAAACTTACTGTTAAGGAAAAATCTCAATTTGGGTCTGATGCTGAAACTGTTGAGTCGATTAAATTTAATGCTCCCAGATATTATGCTGCACAAAATAGAGCAGTTACTACTCAAGACTATGAAACAATTGTAAAACGTTTATATTCAAATGCAAAGGTTGTTGCTGCTTATGGTGGTGATGAATTAAATCCACCCATTTACGGAAAGGTATATATTGCAATTAAAACTAAAACTGGATCATCTTTGAATGATGCAACAAAATCATCACTCAAATCTCAATTGAGACAATATGCAATGGCATCCATTGATCCTATTATTGTGGATACAAATACTTTATACGTTTATCCTAAGATTTTTGCTGCATACGATCCATCTACTCCATCTAGAGATGTGTCTAAGATGACAACTAATATTCAGGATGCGGTTAATCAATGGGCACAACAATCAGAAATTAATAACTTTAATAATAACTTTAGTTTATCTAAATTTCAAAAAGCAGTTACATCTGCTGATTCAAATATTGCTGATACATCGACCCAAATTTCTTTGGTGCAATATGTAAAAGCAACAGGCAATCAATCTAATACCTATTGTATTTCAACAGGATCACCTATTTTAGATAGTGCTCCAAACTTAACACTTGGAGACGGAGATGATGGGATTGATGTAACTATTACAACCATTACTAATGAGGCATGTAAAAAAGAACCTGTAATTAGATCGGGTAAATTTAGACTTGCAGATAGACCAGGAATCGATCAATATTTTGAAGACGATGGTTTTGGTAATTTGGTAGTATATTATATTAGTGGTAATAGAAAGGTTATTACTAATCCTAAAGGAGGCACAGTAAACTATACTACAGGTCAGATTTGCTTTGGTCCTGTTAATATTGTTGGATCTGGTCCTACTGCTCCAGATATAGGTGAAGATGGAGGCATTGATGAAACAAATACTCCAATCACAGGCACTCCTTTCGAGATTGCGGTACAAACAATTCCCTCAAACCCATCAATTATCTACACTCCTGATCCAGGATCAATCATTGAAATCGTAGTACCTACCATATCTGTTACACCTTTAGGATTTAACTTACCTCCTTCAGTCCCGCTAAATAGTTTGACGCCAGAGGTATTTGAAGCGACACCACCAGTGATCGAAATTACACCTATCTCAAATAACGGCAACCTTGCAGACATCTCCTGTTTTTAAGAAATAAATGACGACGACTAATAAGGTTTCTTCGGTAGTAGGCAAACAGCTTCCCCAGTTTGTAGAGGACTCTAATCCTCTGTTTGGAAAGTTTCTTGAGTATTATTACAAATCCCAAGAAAAAACAGGATACGGACAAAATATTCTGAATGATTTTCTTCGATATCTGAATATCGATGAATTGAATGTTAGTATTCTTGCAGGTAGCACAAAAATTGTTGAGTCTATTGGATCTCTTGATACTGAGATTATTGTTGAAAACGTTGATAAGTTTTTAGAAAAAAATGGAAGCATTTTAATTAATGATGAAGTAATTTTTTATGAAAAAGCGATTTCTTCTCCCAGTATCGCATTAAGTCCTGGTATTTCTTATAATCAAGTAAAAGTAAAGTGGACAACGCTTCAAAATTTAATTAATGACTTTGATGGTAGCACTACGAGGTTTCCTTTATTATCTCAACAAAGTCCTGTACTCCCACTGTCGGCACAACACCTTATTGTTGAGCTTTATGGTAAAATTTTAATTCCTGGTGTTGATTTCTTTGTAGAATCTAGCAATATTGTATTCCAAGTAGCACCTAGACCTAAATCTACATCTGACGATTCTGGAAATACTTCCATTACCTTCTTGGAAGGTTTTTCTGAAAATGAAATTTTAGTGCTGGATGATGTCTCTACTTCATTTGGCGATAATCGCACCACTTTTAACATCACTAGAAATGGAGATTCGTATCAACCTGTAGTTGATGAATATATCATTGCAATTTATGATGGTCAAATTTTAACACCAAAGACTGATTTTACGTTTGACTCATCAACAATTACATTTAACTTTATTCCCCTAATTGGAAGACAGTTATCACTATTTTCTATTGAAGCACCTATTCCTTCCTTTGGATCGGGCGGAGTTGGATTTGCTAGAGTGAATGATGCAGGTGAGTTAACATCTATTGTTATTGATCAAACTGGATCTGATTATAGATCCGAATATCCACCTAAAGTTAGTATTAAATCGAGCACAGGATCTAATGCTTCTGCTATCCCTCTGATCAACGGTATTAAAAATACTCAACTATTGAATGGTGGTAAAGGGTATAGTCAATCAAACCCCCCAACAGTTGTTATTGAGACCCCAACAAAAATTGATGGCACTGTAGCAAAAATTGAAGCTACTGTTGGTGTAGATGGCAATGTTACTGAATTGACTGTTATTGATTCTGGTAACGGTTATACGTTTGTACCTAGAGTAACTTTTAAACAACCTGGTGGTGCCAAACTAGCTCCACCCACCATGTCTAATGGATCTATTAGTGGGACTATCCAAATTGTTGATTCTGGACAAGGATATACTACAGCACCAGTAGTATATGTTGATCAACCAACGGGTGATAACCCTATTACAGCGTCTTTAAGGGCAGTTGTAAACTCTTCTGGTGAGATTAGTGAAATTGAAGTCTTAAACGCAGGACAGGGTTACACAGTCACTCCCAGAATTGCAATTATTGATCCTGTAGGAGCACAAGTTTTAGAAACTAAAGTTGATGCTGATGGTAGAGTTGTTGATATTGAGTTATTGAGCGGAGGCAGTGGGTATGATGATGTACCTTCTGTCTACATTGTAGATGATAGAATTAATGATGTAGGTGTATCTATTGGCGGCACTGGTGCCAAAGCTTCTGCTGCTATTTTCAACGGTCAAATTACCGATATTAATATTACTAATTTTGGTAGTGGTTATAGTCAACAAAATCCACCCAAAATCGTAATTCAATCACCTCCAAATGCTACTGCTTCTGTTGAGATTGGATTGGGTGAAGTTACTGGTTTTGAAGTAATTAGTAGAGGTCAGGGTTACAGTAAATGTAAGTTTACTGGATGTGCCAGAGCTGCTAGTGGTATTACTGGATATACTACTGCAGGAGAAGTCCAGTTTTCTGGTGAGACTCTAGCATCTTCTCATGACAAGGGTGATTCTATTAAGTGTTTAGACGCTTTATTTGTAAAGAGACTTTTAGATAAGTATACTGAATTATATCTACCTGATATTCCAGCGTTGGATTATGAAAATATTGATGTAAGAACTGCGATTAAAAATATTAAGACTTTCTATTCAACAAAGGGAACGTCGTTTGGTATTTCATATCTCTTTAAACTTCTTTATGGTGAAGATGTATCTATCTCATATCCTAAAGATCAGATTATTAAACCGTCTTCTGCTACTTGGTCGGTAAACACAATTTTACGAGCAACTTTAGCGAGTGGTGATCCTACAAACATTAAAGATGCGTTAGTACAGCAATTTGCAGATATTGCTGACACTAATGTGAGGGACGCTAGTGCTCTAGTAGAAAATTATATTTCTATTAAAACTTCTGATGTTGAGATTTTTGAATTAGTTTTATCGGAGGAAACCATCTCAGGTCAATTCGTTGTTCCTTATAAAACTAAATTAGTTGAAGGTTTGTCTGATACTTCTGATGTTATTACAGTTGACTCTACTATTGGTTGGCCAGAAAGAAATGGTGAATTTATTATTGAGGGTCAAGAAGTTATTAGATATAAAGAAAAATCTTTAAACCAGTTTATCGAATGTACTAGAGGTTCCAATAACACAATTGCTCAAGTTTGGGATGCTGCTAGTGAAGTTAAATCCAACTTCCAGATTTTCTTAAATAAGGACACTCTCAATGAAGTTGTAATGAATATTGTTGGTATCGTTGATGCTCAACAAACAACTTTATCTGATACGGGATCTTATTATCTTCCAGGGGATAAATTAACAGTTTCTAAACTAGGTGGCACTACACAAGCACCACAACTTACTGATTGGTTATATAACGTTAAAAAATTAATTGAAATTGATAATATTACTTTTGGTGGTCTTAATGATCAATCTGCAACAGTAACGTGTGATGCTCCACATGGTTTATTGGTTGGAGATCAAGTTACTGTCTATGGTGCTAACCCAATCATCTATAATGGCACTTTTGAAGTTTCATCTAGAGATTCAAGTACTGTATTCCAGTATATCTTACCTCAACCTGCCCAGGTAGATCCTCAAGGCAATATTTTGATCTCTGTTGACTTGAATAAAGGTAAGTCAACCGATACTGCTATCGAGGGTATTATTTCTCTCTACACCACAAACGTACAAAATACATTCTTTAATGATCAGTATGTTTATGTTGCTTCTACAGGCATTCCCAACTATAATATTGGTCCTTTTACTGGATCTGCACTTCTTCCTGGAAACCAAAGAAAATTAAATCGTTTCCCATTAGTAACTCAAACAATTTCTACAAAAACTGACGTTGCTTCTGGACCTATTGGTACTTGGATTAATGGTGTCTCTGCTTGGTCATATAAGTCAACTGAGAAAAAGACTTTTGGTGCTTTAACTAGTATTAATATTACTAATACAGGAAATAATTATGATGCTGAAAGACCTCCTGTAATTACAGTCTCTGGCGGTGGTGGATCAGGTGCTGAAGCAGAAGTTGTAGTTGATGGATCACTTACTGAAATTGAAGTTACTAGTCCTGGATCGGGATATACTTCATCTCCTCTAGTTTCTATCGTTGGTGGTGGTGGATCAGGTGCTTCTGCTACTGCTATCGTTACTAAGGGAGTCGTATCTAGAATTCTTGTAAACAATGGTGGACAAGGATATACTTCTAAACCTTCTATTACAATCGTCGGTGGTGGCGGCACTGGAGCACAAGGTAATGCTTCGGTAAGAGGTCCAGTTAAGAGTGTAACTATCGTCGATGGTGGTAGTAGTTATACTTCAAAACCAGATATTACTCTAAGTTCTGGTGTAGGTGCTGTTGCTCAAGCAATTGTATCTAATGGTAGAATTATTTCTATCGCCATTATTTCTGGTGGTATTGGATATACTACTGCACCAGAAGTGACTATTTCTGGAGATGGTTTTGGTGCAGTAGCAAAGGCAAATATTGATTTGGATGGAGAAAATGCTGGTAAAGTTACTAGTATTGAAATCTTAAACAGAGGTATTGGATATACTCAAGGACTAACTCAAATTGGATTAACTTCAGTTGGATCTGATGCTACTTTTGATGCTCAAGTATTTGAGTGGACTTACAACCTTGAGACAATTTCCAATAAAGATGGTGCAAAAGGATTTATTTTTGAAGGAATTAATAATCAATATGGTGGCGAATATGCACACGTCTCTAATCCACAAAGATTAAGATATATTCTTGGTGATAATTTGATCTTGAATGCTCAGGACGAAATTGTTGAGCAGGAGACTCAATTAGAGCACTCACCTATCATTGGATGGGCTTTTGATGGCAATCCCATTTATGGTCCATATTCTTATGAAGATCCTACGGATCAAACTACAAATCTCATTAGAATGAGATCTTCATATGGATTAAAACCCAATCTTGTATTTGATGCTACTTCAAACCCCAATCCTTCTAGGATTGATGGACCTTTATTGGGCGTTGATCCTGCGGGTAGTTTTGTTGAAGATTTCCAATATAACTTTGGCACAGGTGATCTGGATCAATATAATGGTAGATTCTGCAAAACACCAGATTTCCCCGAAGGTAGATATTGCTATTTTGTAACTATTGATGCAACTGAAAGCGGAAACGCAGTATTCCCATATATTCTTGGTCCTAGTTATAATTCCATTGTTGATATGTGGAATTTGAGCATTAATGCCATTCAACAAAATATTCCTACAGGTGTTGTTAGATATAGAGATCCTTATGAAAATGTTGATATTGATGTTACTAGAATTCCCAATGCGTCTTCAAATGCATTAACCACTGAAGACGGAAGAATTCTACTCTTTGATCCTGAAGATGAAAACCGAGATGGTGTAATTGATCAATCCGAGATTGATGATCCTGAGCAACTTTTTGAAGAATCACCTTTACAACTTTATGATTATTTCCCTAAAGTTAAATTTGATTCTAAAGTTGATATTGAAGTTGAAACTATTGAAAAATTTGAAGATGCTTCTGTTAGTGGATTTATTGTAGAAAATCCAGGCAAAAACTATCAGGTTAATGATATCCTAGTATTTGATAATACTGATACTGATGGTGTTGGCATTTCGGCAAGAATTTCTAAGATTCAGGGAGAAACTGTTACTTCCTATGTTTATGAAACGGTAGAAAATATCAGTTATGGTATTTTAACAACCAGTGTCCCTCATAATATTGTAGCAGGAGACAGTATTTTTGTTGATTATTCTCCTATCATGGATAATACCAATAAAACTTATGTTGCTCGTCAATATAAGGGTGTTGAGGAGATTGTTGTTACTCAAAATGGTAGTGGATACAATGTAGATATTCCTCCTGTAATTACCATTGACGGTGATGGAGAAAATGCAGTTATCGAAGCTGAATTGACTTCAGTTGGAAGTATTTCTAAATTTAATATCGTCAATTCTGGACATGGATTTGTAAATAACCCCAGAATTATTTCTTCTCATCCTCAGGTATTCAAAAAGGCAAATTATTATGCCTCATTAATTTCAAATAATAGTTTTGTAAAAATTAATGATATTATTGTTTCTGAAACAAAGGAAGTTTATATCTGTGGTAAAACCTTAGATGCTCAGGGAGACACTGTAGGTTTTGTTAGTAAAATTTCTGCTCTTGGTATTAAAGAGTGGGAGAAGACTCTAGAATCTAACGCTCCTGCAGGTGCTACCACCTATATGGAATTTGAAAGAATGATTATAGATGGCAGTGACATCTATGTTGTTGGTCATAATCGTCCAAATCAAGCAATTTTGGATAGTTATAACCCTGATATCATTTTAGTAAAATATACAGAATCTACAGATGGTCTTGATGCGACATTATCCTTCCAAAAGGCATATTCTGGTATTTCTGGATCTTCCAGAGCAGATAACGTAACATCTTTAATTCAATTATCCGCAGATCGTTTCGTGATTGGTGGTTTTACAAATACAAACTCGTCAAACCCTCAGGATGCATTTGTTGCAATTTTAGATACAGCAGGCACATTTGTAATTAAGAGAAAATTTGCTACAAATAATGATTCTGAAAAGATTTTAGATCTAATTGAGAAGAATGGAAATCTTTATGTATTGATGGAGCTTTCTGATACTCTCGCAGATGGTGATAAGTCTCTTGTCTTTGGCAAATGTAACGTATCTACAACTCTTATTACGGTAGATTATCTTAAGAAAATTGAAAATACTGTATACTCCTTCATTGATGCTAATTTTGTAATTGATGAATATGATGAATTCTATATTAGCTCTACTTTAAGATTAAAGAGCGATGATTCTTCCCGAGATAGTATCTGGGTCGGTAAATTTGATTTAACTGGCGATTTAATTTGGAATTATAGATATGCTGCACCTTCTAGAGAAGTAACTCTTGTTAATAAGAGTGCAATTGATATTTTTGGTAATTTAAACCTTGCATATACCGAAAATAATATTACTACAGGTCAATCGGTAGCATCGTCACTAAAAATTAATTATAAAGGTGAAATTGTAAACCATACTACGAATAAATTCGTATCTTCTACTTCAACAGATAATAATATTGAAGGTATTTCTGCAAATGCCCTTGCTGTTGACAATTCTGGTGATGTTTATATCTTTGGTCAAACTTCTTGGAATACCAATGAATTTGTTTTAGAATTTGCAACTGATTTTACTGATAAAACACAACATTATACACCAACTGTTGTAGGAAATGATACTACTCAAGCATTAGTTGCTGCTGGAGATGGTATTGCCAAATTCTTCGCAAAAGATGTTGCCAATCCATCGAATTGGGAAAATGCTTATCTTAAATTTGTAGGATCCAATCTCGGCAATACATTTGCGAATGATTGGACCCTTGATTTCATGATTTACAAGGATGCAACCAATTCCGACACTCATTCTCAAACACAACATACTTTAGTTGCAATTGGCGATGCCACAGATGCTACTGGTGGTCTATGGTTGTATTATGATGATTCTTCTGGAAGACTTTCTTTAGTAGTTACTAATAATCAAACTGCAATCAATAATACTGGTAGTGCTCTTCAGTCTACACAAACTACTTTGTATGCAGATGATACTTGGCAATTTGTTTCTTTGACTAGAAACGCTGATGTCTATACTGTTTATGTAAATGGCGTACAAATTGCTTCAGGATCTATCTTAAACACTACTTTGGGTGGAAAGGATTTATATATTGGTAATATTCCTGGTAGAAATGGCACTACAGGCAACTTTAGGTCTAATGAGCAAGGTCAATTCTATCTTGATAATCTACGCTTAAGAAATAGAGCAGTTACTCCCACAGTGCCCTCAGATGTAACAGGTCTTCCCCCTACAGTTTCATTTGCACTAGCTTATGACTGGGTTGATGATAACTGGTTTGCTGATCACACTGCTAGATATGCGTATATTGATTATGTTGGTTTTGGTGTAAAAGTTGATAAAGATGCCGATTCGATTAGAATTGGAAATATTGGCGTGCAGGCAAATACTCAGATTGCATATGAGCGTGCAAGTGTAACACCAGTATCAGGAAACTCTCTTACAGTATCAGTTACCGAGTTTACTTTAGGTGCTAGTGGACTTCAATCTTTGGATTATAATGAGACAGCAACAACTCATACTACAGCTACTGGAGCATCAACCGTTGCTACTGATCTGTGGTCTTCTAGAAACGCAACTATTCCTGCACCTGGATCTCAAAAAGTCCAAGCTTCTGCGATTGTTAAGGATAGGTATTTCTTCAAACAAACAGATACAATCAAAATTGATAATGTCCAGAGACTTACATTAAACCAACCATTTAAGGTTACTGTTGGATCTAAACTGGTATTGAATGATGGCGCGTCTTTTGTTAACAGTGGTTATGTAACATCAGTTGATAATGATAATAAGTATGTATTTGTTGCTATTAACAATAATGAGTGGACCAATGATACTAATATCGGGGAGTTAAGCACCGAAAGATTTGATGAGCAATCTACTTACGGTGTAAGGGGACCTATCGTAAATGATGTTAATGAAATTGAAAATTATGAATTCTTAGATGTTACGGCATCAACTCCTGGCACGTTTAACATCGATTTGGCAGATTATGATGCTCCCTCAATTATCGGTGGGTCTAATAATCTAGATGAGTTTGGTAAATTTAAAGACTATGGTCCTAGCGTATTCTTAATTAAAATTGGTGAGACATCTGGCACAACCACATATATTCCTGGATCTGTAGTTGAAGTACCTTCAGCAAACATTACATTTAATACTGCTAAATCCACTATTCAGATTACAGGGTTGACTGGTGTAACTAAGATTAGTTTAACTACCAGTCTTAATAAAATTTTGAAAGTTACTTCTGTAGATAATAGTGATACTGTCTATGTAATTTCTAACAATTCTCACTATCTATCTCAGGGTGACATCATTTATGTTGATGGTAATCCAACCAATGAATATAACGGATCATTCAGGATTGATACAGTAATTAGTGTTAAAGAATTTACATACAAGTTAGCGGCTGCTGCTTCTACTTTACCAGCATCCTCTGCCTCAAGTGTTAGTATCTTTGCTAAGTCTCCAATCCTTAAGATGTATTATGGACATCAATACATTTTTGATGTCAGTCACTCCACAATGTTAAATACAAATCTTTCTTTCTCGAAAGATAGTTTGAATAAACTCCAATATTCTTTCAATACTATTGATAGAATTGGTACTCCTGGAGTAACTGGTGAGGGTCAACCAAGTCCCTCAGTTAAATTCAAATTAGATAAGAGTATTGTTACTAATATTTCATATTATTTTGATCCATCTAGAGTTGGTGAAGATTCTCCAGTATCTTCAAACAGTTTCTTAGATATTGTAGATTCTCCATACATTGGCACTTTTGTCATCGAATCTACTACTGGAGGGACAATTACTAGTGGTGATGATCAAATTAGATTTGCATTACCTTCAGAACCAGAAGGCAATGGAGAAATTATTAACACAACATATACTACCAGCTCTGAAAAAGCAGTTGGATCTATCGGAGACATTAGAATTGTTAATTCTGGTGGTTTCTATACAAAACTTCCCACTGTTGACAGAATTAATTCTAATAGAAAAATTGAAAGAGTCCAGATTAATGAGCCTGGCACAGAATATGCTGTTGGAGTATATTTAAGCGTCCCAATTCAAGGGGATGGTGAAGGTGGTTTTGTCCAGATTACTGTTGCAAATACTACAGATTCGGAAGGGATTGTTACTCCTGGTCAGATCACTGAAGTTAAAGTAACTTCTCCTGGAAAGGGATACACAACTGCATCAATTGATATTCAAGCAGTTGAAGGTATTTTAGGACCTGGTTTAACTGGATCTGGTGCAGATCTTGAAGTTGTGATTCCTCCGTTTGGCACTGGTGCATCTATCTTCACGAAAGGCACTAATATTGGTAAAATTAAAAAACTTACCAATAACAATTTTGGTTATGATTATCCACATGACTATACTTTACGACCTGAGATTACTTTCCCAATTAACGCACAGTTAATTAATACAAGTATACTACAAAGTATCACTATTACTAATCCTGGATCTGGTTACACTCAGGCACCTATTGTTACATTAACTGGTGGCGGTGGATCTGGTGCTGTTGCTGAAGCAACTATCAAAAATGGTCGTTTAGATACAATTGTTGTTAAAGATCCTGGAGCAGGTTATTCTACAGAACCTAATGTAGAATTAAAATCCTCCTTCAACTATGTTGTTAACTTAGACCTTGGATTACTTCAGTTTGCATTCCCCCATGGTATCGTAAACGGATCTGAAATTACCCTTAATGTTGTTGATGTTGGAGATGGTGCAGGGTATCCTGTAGCATCTGGTGCTATTGGCACACTCAATAATAATACGACATATTATGCCATTACTGGAGCTGCAAATTCTCTAGATGATGATCAAATGAAGATTGCTATTACTCAATCTAATGCCGATCTTGGTGATGCGATTTCGTTTATTAATGCTGGTGTTGGTCGTCAACAGGTATTAACTTCTTCCTTTGGTGGTGCTGCTACTGCAAATGTAGGAACTTCCGTATTCTTAGAAGGTGAGTTTATCTATCAAGGTGATTCTATTGAAAATGCAACTGCAACAGGATATGTTTCTGGTAACAATGGTTGGCAAGTTGGATCTAGAATTATCAAGATTGTTGATTATGATGGAGAATTTAATCTAGGTCAACAAATCACAGGCACCATTTCTAAATCTTCTGGTATCATTGGTGATCTTAAGATTGCTAAAGGTGTCTTAGAAATTGGACCTATTACAAAAACAACAGGTCAATTTGTTGATGATGTTGGTAAACCCTCAGAGATTATTCAAAGAATTCAGGATTCTTATTTCTATCAAGATTTCTCATATGCAATTAATTCTTCAGTATCTATTGAAGAATGGAAAAATACTGTTATCAAGAATGTCCACCCCGCATCTTTCAAAGTATTCGGACAATTAGAAATTCAAGATAATGCACAAATTGCAAACAAAGAAACTTTCTTTGAATTGACTAAATCTGTTGAATTGACTAGAGATGCAGTTGTTCCTAATATTCAAAGTTTTGCTCTAGCAGAGCCAATTTATCAAGACTTCAATAACACTGAAGTCCTGTTTAGACAGAAGAGATTGACTTCTTCTGAGAATATTTTGACATCTGTTGTCCAAAGACTAGATGATATTTCAGATTTATTCGATGGTGTAAGGACGCAATTCCCAATCACTGTTGATGGAGAGAATGTTATTGCAAACTCCAATCAGTTAATGATTGTATTGAATGGTGTTGTCCAAACACCTGAAGAGTCATTCCAAGTGTTAAATGACTCTATTGTGTTTGTCGAACCACCACAACCTGTTGCTAGTGTAAAATATGTTAGTGTTGGCATTGAGCAAATTCCAACAAAATTATTTACATTTACTAATTTTACTGGCATTTTCCCACCAGTTGGAAACTATATCAGTGGAGTCGCTTCAGGTGCAAGAGCTAGAGTTGTAGGTAGTGCTGGTGATACCGTCACTGCATATGTTACCGAAGGCACATTCAATCAAGGTGAATTGGTAACATCCAGTGCAACTGGATTCACTGCTAATCTATTATCTCTTACCGATATCGCAAACATCGGATTGTTTAGATATGGTGAAACCATTAGAAATATTGATGGTGATACTGCAAAAGTTGAAAGAATTAACCTAGCATCTGGTCAAGAAACTCCATTAGCACAGTTAAGATTCAATATTGGTGTTAACACAGCTACGTTTGATGTAGTTACCATTGATGCAAATGGAAATGAAATTGCAGTTGCTCCAGGTGTATTTGAAGCAAATAATCAATATCAAATCGCATCTGAAATTTTTACAGTAACTAGTGTTACTCAAAATGTCGGTTATACAACTCTTGCCGTAGATAGAGCACAACTTGGCACCACTTCAATTGGACATCTTTCAGGCACACCAATTTATGGTACTGATATTGAAGTAACAGATTCACTATTACTTAGTAAAACAACTGGTACTTATCAGTCAACTCCTGGTTTATTTGATATTCAATTAAATGACGTTATTATTGCAGCAGGATCTAATGTTGTAGCAAGAATTACTTCTACTTCTCCATATCAAGATCCTGTAACACAACAGTTTGTTGATACTGTTACTATCTCTGAAGGATCTTCTTTCTCAGGTCTTCTGTTTAACAGAATTACCTCACAGACTTATCCCAACGTTATTTTAGATAACCTCTCTCAATCTCAAGTTAATATTGTCAATTTTGATAATTATGAATCAAATACGGCATTTAACTCCAAATTCCCAGCGAATGAAATTATTAATAATTACATTGTCAAGTATATTAGTGCTACAGGAGCATTTACTGAAGGTGAGACTGTTAGAAACTATAAAGTTGACTATGGTAATGTCTATGGTCAATTTGCACAAAATGATCTAGCATTTGTTAGAAAACTATCCCTAACTGGAGAAGTTGGTGATGGATTCTTCTCTAGAGGTCAAGTTATTAGATCCGAAAATACTAAGGCAGAAGTCTTAGGTTACAATCGTGCCACAGATACTGTTTATCTGGGCAAAATGGGTAGATCTAAGCCTGGTGGACAAGATTACCATGCGGTTACATTTGCTGCTGGAACTCATATTAATTCTTACAATGAAAAGTTTGGCACAGGTTGTCTAGCACTTTCCCCTGGCACATCACCACACACATTTGTAAGCGGTGTTGCTGATGCAATTACTGCTGGTGGTGGAGCATCAGGACAATTTACTGCTGCAGCAGGCACAACATACAATCCATTTACTGGTGATATGGTAATTGAGATTGGATCTCATTCTTTGACTACCTCCAACACGGTAATTATTGCTGATGATGGTGTTGTATTTACTTGCGATCAAGATAACAATACTTCACAGAAAGCATATCCTCGTGCTACTGATCCTGCATCTGGATCTGCTCGTAATATCACTGCGGTTACTGGCACTACGATTACAGTTAATGTTGGTGCAGTGCCTATTGATGAATATGCGTCAATCGCAACCTCTACTGATTTTGGATTTGGCACTAGTGACTTCACTGTAGAATGCTGGATTAATCCAACTAGTGTTGCTGCTGGTGGTAAGGCAATCTTTGATTTTAGGACTGCTGCTACCGAATTATCTCCATATGTTTATCTTGATGGTGCAGTAGTCAAGTATTATGTAAATGGTGCTGATGTTATTACAGGAGCAACAAATCTAGTTGCTGGCACTTGGTATCATGTCGCCGTCTGCAAATCTGGTAGCACTACAAAACTATTCTTGAATGGAGTGCAGCAAGGTAGTGATTATAGTGATTCTAATAACTATGGAAGCACTAAACCAATTCGTATTGGTGCTGATTATAATGCCACTAGTGTATTTGCTGGTTATGTTGATGAGTTTAGAGTATCTACTTCTGCTCGTTATGCTTCAGCATTTAGTGCTCCTACTGGCATTAATCAGGGTGACTCCAATACCGTCCTCTTACTCCACTTCGATGGAGATAATTATCAAACCTGGACTGAAGATTGGTCTGGTGAGCAAAACTGGACTAATGGTCATGAATTCAATAATGACGCAATTCTCTCCACAAGTCGCGAGAATGCATCTGCCCCTGGTGGATTTGTTGGAAATAGTCATCGTTACCTAGATGCTGCAAATCTCATTAATGCTAATAAAGAATTCCTTGCAAAAGAAATTGAATATTTAATTCAACCAAATCTACCTACACAATTAAATACCACTAACCCCAGTTTCGTTATTAACTCTCCCGATTACAATGCAAATGATTATTTCTCATATGCTTCTGCTCATGGAAATAATAAGTTTGTAATTGGATCTTATTTGGATGATGATCCTGCTGGAGCTGGTAATGAAAATGGATCTGTCTATGTCTTCTCTGACAGCGGACAATTTGAAACTAAATTACAAGCTTCTGATGCCGCTGCTGATGACCAATTCGGTTATTCTGTATCGGTGGGAAGTAATAAAATTGCTGTTGGAGCTCCTTCTGCTGATGTCTCTGGTGAGGCAGATGCAGGCGCTGTATATGTTTACGATTTAGACGGATCTAATGAGGCAAAAATCACTCCTTCTGATGTTGCTACTAAAAAGGGTGCTTCCTTCGGTCATACTGTTAAAATTGGATCTAGTAAAATTGTAGTTGGCGCTCCTATCATGGACTCCACTACAACTAACCCTGGCACTGTTTATGTTTATGATTTAAATGGCACAAATGAAGTTATTATCACTCCTAGTGATGGAGCAGCAAATGATAACTTTGGTTATTCTGTAGCAATAGATGAGCAAAACAATAAGATTATTGTTGGGTCTGTATTTGATGATGACAATGGAAATGCATCTGGATCAGTTTATGTTTATGATTTAAATGGCACAAATGAAGTCAAGATTACTGCTGGATCGTCAAATGGTGCAGCAGATGATAATTTCGGCACATCTGTTGATGCATATAATAACTTAATTGTTATTGGTGCTAAGGGTGATGGTCCTGGCGGATCCGCATATCTATATCAAAATAATGGCACTCTTCTTACTAAGATTACTGCTAGTGACGCTGCTGCTGGCGATGATTTTGGTGTCCAAGTTGCAGTTAACTCTACGGCAGTATTTGTTGCAGCAGGTGGCGCAGCTGAAAGAGGTATTGCTAATACAGGAGTAATCTACAAGTTTGATCGCGATGGCACTAATGAAGTAAAACTCACCGAAACTACCACAGCAACAGGTAGTCAACTTGGAATTGGCAATTTGTTTGCAAATGGCAATTATGTCATGGCAAGCTCTCGTGATTCTGTAAATGGTCAAGTTTATGCTGGTAGAGCATATATCTGGGCATATAATACCATCGCTGGTAATTACAACTATGCTCAGGAAGTTAGAGATACCATTGATAATTTAACTGCTGATTTGAATAATGGAAGTAATAGTCATGTTTGGGATTTTGCTGCTACTAGCGTAGATCGCACCTCAAACCCTGTTGCTCCACTTAGATTTGCAGGTGAAGAATCTCAACAAATTCAAACCTATCAGTATGTTAATTCATACGCACAAAATATTATTACCAATGTATTAGTCAATGTAACTGGCAGTCATGGTTTAACTCAGTTTACAGATGCGACAATTACAGATTCTTCCTACACGTCACTGACACAATACACTCCCACTGGTGCTACTTACGCTCCTTCAACTGGTCTTCTTGAGATAACGATTGGAAGTCATTCACTCACCACGTCTGATAGAATTTCTATTGCTACTGATGGTATTACATTCACTTGCACAATGGATAGTAATGCAACTAATCATTCATATCCTCGTGCAACTGATCCTGCTGCAAATGCAGTATTGCCAATTACCGCAGTTACTGGTACTACAATCACAGTTAATGTGGGTGTATCTCCTGTAGATCAACAATACGCGCATACTTATGTATCTTCCGCTACTAATGCGGTTACCGTCTTAAATTATACCTCTGCAGATTGTGCAGATGTTAAGACAACAATCGATAACTTGGTTTCAATCTTGGAAGATACTGTTACCAATTCGACAGCAAACACACCTGTTGATCACTTAGCAACAGTAACTAAGGTAACTCCAACATATGAGTATCTTGGTGCAGTTGTTGATGGATTTATTGAAGTGCCTATCACAGTCTCCCTAAATGACAGTGCTAATTCTTTATTGTATACTAATCAGATTGATACTGATGCTAGAAGTAGATTTAAAGATGCTGCAAACCTGATTCGTCTTAACAGGGGAGCAATCGTAGATAAAGCTGCATATGATCTTCTTGAAAGATATCCTGATCTGGGACAAGATATGCCTAGAAACGATGGTGGATCTACTGATGGCACATTAAGGTGTAAGACTGATATGGGTCTAATTTTAGACTCTCTTGCTCAAGATCTTGAAGATGGTGGTAATAAAAACGTTATTAGAGCGGGTAGATTCTACCTAGGAGTTAATGACGTATTGCTTCACATCAGACTTCAAGTCTGGCAGTCCGTATTTGCTCACCAACGTCTTGCACTATATGCAAAACAGGCAATTACTGGTGATTTAACTTCTGATAATACTGATAATGTAATTATTGGAGATTGGGGTATTACTAATGATGCGGTAGTTAATTTCACACCCACAGGAGCAACTTATGACGCTGCAACTGGTGTCATGGTTATCACTATTGGATCACATAGTCTTGCTTTAGGACGCCGTATTACAATTGCAGATAACTCATTAACATTTACTTGCTCTCAGGATGGTAATGGTAGCAACCACACATATCCAAGATCAACTGATCCTGCATCTGGAGCAAACCTTGAGATTATTGCTACCACAGCAACAACAATCACAGTTAATGTTGGTGCTTCTCCTGCTGGTCAACAATATGCACATACATTTGTAAGTGCTGCATCTAATGCAGTAAGCACAGCAGGTGATTGTGCAAATGTTAAGTCTGCAATCGATACTCTTCTGGAAAATATCAATGATATCATTTCTCCTGAAGGAAATGATTTCCAGATTGCTGCAGATCGTCTGTATTTCAATAGAGATTACATTGCATTTGAAACTGTTGGTCGCACCAAAAATGAATACAGTTATAACTTGGGTAATACTACCTTTAACTCATATTCATTCACTGGAGAAAATACTGAAACTAACGTAAGAAATGATTTGGAATTTGTCTTAATCTCGATTATTTCTGACCTTCAGACTGGCGGTAATAACAGTGCTGTAGATTCTATTGCTAAGTATATTACTTCTACATTACGAGTTACTAAAATTGAAACTATCTTAGGACAGTTTATTGAATTACTAACTCAACTCAAATTCTTAGGATCTAAGGCAATTCAAAATTATCTATATTCTATCTCAGAGAATCCTAGTGGTGCAGGTGAATATCAAGCACAATATAATACTATTGCTGCATACAGAGATTCTGAAACACCAACCAATATCGGTAATGTGGTGAATAGATTTGAATCTTTAGTTGATAGTTTAATTGATGTCTTTACTCCATCTGGTGATGCTGGAGTTTCTGCAGCAAAACAGATGCTCTTTAATGAAAGTTACTATAAGAATGAAATTGCTGCGGTCATCAATGGTCAGTTTGGATCTGGATCTTGGACTTTCGAGCAATTCATTGATGATATTATCACTGACATTGAGCATGATATTATTACAACTGATATTTCTACTAGCAATATTTCTCAAGCTAGAAAAATTGATCTTCTGAGAGAAGGTGTTTTAGACGTTATTAACTTTACTAGTGGTGCTGGTTATACTTCCGTTCCCACTATCGCTATTGATGCTCCTCCTGGATCTGGTGGTATTCAAGCTACAGCAGATGCTGTATTAAGTCCCAACGCGGTCTTAACTAGCATTCAAATTGATGCAGCAGGTAGTGGATATACTGCTAATGGTAACTACTCTTTTGCTGGCGCACCATTTGTAGGCACACATGGTGGATATTTAACTCAGACATCTGGTGGAATTACTGCAGTATCTTATGATGGTGAAATTATTGATTTCAACAGCAGTGGAAGTTTCACTTTTGGCACAGGTGCGGCGATTGCAAATAGTGGCACTGCTGTTGGCATCAATGGTGGATTTGATGTTGATTATCAGTATGTTAGATTCGGTGCAGGCACAGCAGCATATCCTCAGAGATCTGTTGTTGTAGACCATGTATTTAATCCTGCATCTGCAGGATACGATAAAGTAAGAGTCTACATTATTGCTGGTAATGGATCTAATGGTGGTGACACTCCAAATGATACTGAAGATTTGGCTCTGTATGTTTCCATTGATGGATATGAATTCACCTACAAAGATCGTCTTGTTTATGGTGGTAGTGCTGGTGGATCAAACAATGTTTCAAACTTTGCAAGTCTGAATTTTGTTGATCTTGATCTTACCATTGCTGAGAAGGAAGCATCAAATCTCAGATTTGAGATTCGTCAGATGGCACATGGCACTACTTCTACCGCAGACCATTATGGTGTTACTAGAATTTCTTGTTACAACAGTGATCAAGCAGGATTTAATTTACTCAATAATGGTATCACTGTAAACTTCGGTCAAGCTGATACTCAAAGTGGCACTCCAACCACTCCCACACTTACATTCTTGTCTTCGCGTTTCTTAGATCAAATCGTTATCACAAACCGTGGATCTGGTTATCTTCCTGCAACACCACCAAATGCTACTATCTCTGGTGGCAACCCAACCACTCCCGCAACGGTTACTAATATTAACGTTGTTTTAGATTCCAGTAGATTTACTCCTGGTCAACTATTGATATCTGATCAAGGTGCATCAGCAGAAGTTTATGAAGATATTGGTACTGCAATATATGTTGGTCCTATAACTGGCACAGCATTCGCTGCTGGACAGTTATTAACTCAAGGTGGTGTTTCCGCTGAAATTGCTTCGGGCGGTGTTGGAAGTCCATTTGATTGGTATGGTAGTGTTGGTAATGTCCAAACATTCAACACAATTAGAAATATTGCTTCTCTTGTAGAGGATGAAGAATCATCTATCAACTTATTGACCAACTCGGAAACTTATTCTACTACCAACTGGTCCATAATTGGAATGAATGCTCCCGCAAATAATTCTGATATTTCTCCTGATGGCACTTCAACTACAATCACCTTTACTCCTTCCACTGCAAATGGACCAAAGGGTCTTTTAAGACAAATTAATCTGACATCATACAATACATTTGATGACAGTGGTCTAACATTCGACAGTACTGGTCAAACCTTTGACAATGGTCCTAATGATACTGATGCTAGACAGCAATTTACAGTTTCTTACTTTGTGAAGGCAAATGGATATTCAACTATCAGACATTACTTCAAAGTTGTCCCCACCACTGCATATGCATTCATTCAGGTTAACTTGTTAACTGGCGTAGTGGAGCAGACCTTTGAAGTTGGTACTATTGGTGTCCTTGATTTGGATGCAAGTGGAGCAATCCCTTATGGAAATGGTTGGTATAGAGTTTTCCTCACAGGCACATTTGGATATGGATTTACAAATCTACAATCCGAGCTTCAAATTCTTGATAATGGTGCTCCTAATTTTGCTGGTGATGGATCTTCGGGACTCTTTGTTTGGGGATCCAAGTTTAACACTGGTGGACTCGACGCTTACACTGCCGTTGGTGGTCAGGTATTCTTCTCTAATATTGAATATAATATCAAGAAATTTGCTCTTGAATTGTTTGAAGATTATACCGAATTGGCGTTGAGTAATCAACTTACAAATCCTGCACCTATTTCAGGATCTATTCCATTCTATAATTCTGCATTAGCAGCAGATTACAATACTAATTCAATTCAAAGAATTATTAGAGAGAATGTAAAAACACTTCAGTCTCAACTTCTAGATACTGATCATTATCTCAGTGTTAATTTAGTTGGTAACGTAACTGTACCTGAAAAGAATTTTGGTGAGAGGACAATTCCAGTGCCTTTAGGTGGTGGTATTCGTGGATCTGATTTCTTATATGGATCTTTAAGTGATGCAAGTTCTGAAGTGCAAAATGTCATTGTTAATGAGGGTCTAGTCGTTAAAGATTATAAGAGATTCAGAATCGACGGTGAAATTCAAAATGGTCCATTCCTCATGAATGAGAATGTCTCAAAACAAGGTGATTCAACTGTCCAAGGTGTTGTTTATGGATTCTCTTCAGATGAGAACTATAAGTATCTTGATGTTGCTGTTACTGGCGGCACATGGGCATTGGGAGATGTTATTGTAGGATCTACTAATGGCACTACAGCAGAAATTAATGCTTTAGAAAATCGTCTACAGATAATTGATGTTGTTGGTGATTTTAAAGTTAACTCGGTCTTTAGAGGATATACTTCTAACAGCACCGCTGCCACAGAAACATTCCTCAAGAATGAAGCTGCAGTTTTAGATAACACTGGTGGAAAACTTGTTGTTGATACTGAAACTCTTAATGGTAGTTTTGAAACTACATCTGTAGTTTATCCTGAAGAGTCTAGACTTTATGTTGAGGTCCAGAAATATGCTGGTTTTGATATTGGTGTTGGTGATCGTATAGTCGCAAATGGATATACCAGACTGGGACTTTCTATTCAAAATAATAGAAGTGGATTTGTAGTCGGCAATTTTGTTTATAAAGTCACAGGTGGTGTTGCTGATTCTAATAACTATGGAATTATTAACAAGGTAGATCTTGATAATAATTACATCTATGTCGTGCCTGTTGTGGGTGGATTCCAAAATGGTGACACGGTTATCCATCTAGATATTTCAAACATTCTTACTGGTGAAGGCATTGTAAATACTACCCTTAATGTTGAGGGTCAGGCGGCAGGAAAAGTCCAATTTATCGAAGACGCGGGTCTTAATAAGAGATTGTATATCTCAGATACTATTGGCACTATCGCTGATACTGATTCTATTAAAGCAGGGAATGGTTATGAAGCAGCAATTCTTTCTAAGGTTGTATTGAAGGCAAGAGTCAACAGATTCTTCCGTGGATTTGATGGCACTCAAACAACATTTGACTTAACCATTAATAATGGTGATGCATATCTTCCTGATCCTGCAGGTCATATGTTAATCTTTATTAACGGTATTCTTCAACCTCCTGGATCTTTAAATGCGTTTACTGCATTCTCGGATAAGATTCAATTTACCGAAGCACCGTCATTAGGATCTTCTTTCACTGGTTTCTATGTTGGTAAACTCAGACAGTTAGATGACATTTCGTTTGAATTTGATTCATTACGTCAGTCGTTTAACTTAAGAAGAAATGATGTCTTCTACTCACTTACACTTACGGATGGTGTGCAGTCATCTACAATTAGACCAGAAAATAATATTATTGTTTCGCTCAATGGTGTTATTCAGGAACCTGGTGTTGGTTTCGAGATTGTTGGATCTAGAATTATCTTTAATGAAATTCCTCGCGTAGGATCAACATTTGTTGCATTCTCGTATGTTGGATCTGAAGCAGACGTTGACGCTGCAGAAGTTATTCCACCAGTAGAACCTGGAGATCTTCTTGACATTCAAGGTGAAGTTAGTGATCGTGAGGTTGCTGTTATTGAATCTTCCAACTCTCTAGTTACATTTGATTATTTGGGATCTGTATTCGGTAAAGATGCATCAGCATCTACGTCGATTACATCAGGCACTATTCGTAATGTTTCTGTTACTTCTCCTGGATCTGGATATACCTCTAGACCAACTGTAAGAGTTGATTCAATTAGTGGATTTGACGCTCAAGTCAAAGCATTAGTTGGTGTTGGTAATGTTGTAGTTAATGTAGGAGGATCTGGATATCAAGCTCCATCCATTGCAATTGAAACTACGGTGCCTGATGACTGGACTGCTCCTGATCTAAGTCTATATGGTGAAGAAGCTATAGATCCCGAGATCGTTTAACCACATAAATAACTAAAAATATTGCAGGTAATGTCAAAGCAATCTTTAAACATTGGATCTAGTGCTAATGACAACACGGGGGACACCCTCCGTGTTGGCGGCGATAAGATCAATGACAACTTTAATGAATTATATACTGCTATTGGTAATGGTGTTGCCACACAAATTAGTGTGACTAATGCTGGCACTGGTCAGGTTTTGAGATATAATGGCAGCTCTTTTGTTGCGTCTGATTATAGTGCATTAACTTCCTCGCTGGATGTTGCTGGACAAAGTATTACTTCGGCTAGTAATGGAAACATTGTTGTTGCCCCTAACGGCACAGGTAATATTAGTTTAACTGCAGGATCTATCACTAGCACTTTTTCTGGCAGCGATGGGTCTATTGATTTCCCAACATTGGTAAAATATAAAAATGAGTGGGGGAGTTTGGCAGCAGCACCTGCAGCTGCATCTTATCCTGGATATTTCTTTTCTATTGATGGTGATGATAATCCATATGTAAATATCAATATTTCTGCAGGTGGTGCAGGTGATGTAAGAGCAAAATTATTAACTGAATATTCTAGTATTGGTTTACTTTCGGATGTTGATGTAACCACAACTGCTCCAACCAATAATCAGGTATTGAAGTGG
>CEPW01036717.1_pt1 | contig 28439 bp, 12 predicted proteins | sample 356211 | NCBI WGS metagenome assembly CEPW01 (sample SAMEA2620021, study PRJEB7988) | marine metagenome | biome: marine biome (ENVO:00000447); feature: deep chlorophyll maximum layer (ENVO:xxxxxxxx); material: "saline water (ENVO:00002010), including plankton (ENVO:xxxxxxxx)" | depth 25 m
CTTAGTAAGAATATCTCCAGCACCTTGGAATCCTTCAAAGTTTTCAAGATATGCTTCCATAGTAAATGAATCAGTAAATTCAGAGATAACCTCTTCATTTAAAATATCATCTTTTAAAATTAATCTTCTTGGAATATACGAAGTGGTAATTCCAAACATATTAATAAACTCATCCACCAGGGATTGCTGGAGCATCTGCTCCTCTCTAGTACCATGAGTGAAGTAAGTGTTTTTTGCCATCTTATCCGATCATGTCCAGTGGTGGGATTTCATATGTAGATGCCATCTCTGCCTCAATCGCTTGGATCTCAGCAACTGCATCATCATAAATTTGTCTTCCATTTAAAGTGATACCACCTGGAAGTTGAGCACCTTGGAACTTAATTAAGTTCTGTCCCCATTGCCTTTTAATTAAAGCAGTTGTATATCTCTTTAAAAATGGATCATTATATACTTGAGTGTAGTCCGTGGGATCTAAAACTCTCCAACAGTCGATAATAACAAATGCACCCTCTTCTACAAAATCAGTATCAGTATCAATGTATAGACGATCCTGACGTTGATTAAATCTAAAAGGAATAAAACTTCCGTTGTTTAACACCATATCTAGTGTTTCTAGATATGACTTAACCATATAGTAACTTAAAATATCAACAGATCCAAATTGATATAGATCATTAAGAAACAGTTGATACTCTAGTCCAAATAGATTACTTCTAATATTACTACCCTTAATACCAAATACTTTATTGATTCCAATAATATGAGGAGGAATAGGAATGTAATTATTTCTTGCTAACCAATCTGTAGATCCAACAGAAAGGGTTTCATCACTTCCTGTAAAACGTGTTTTATCATCAGCAGTAAACTGATGCTTTAGGAACATTTTCTCAGTGCCATTATAGTGACGCTCATTGAACATCTGAATGGCATCATCAATTAAATCATCAATTTGATCATCATCAACGTTAATTTCCAGAATAGGTCTACCTAATCGCCTCAGGCAATATTCTTTCAATTCTGCTTTACTTGTAGGTTGCGCCATGTATACGCATAAAAATAGTCCTCTACTTTATTTAGCAGAGGACTAATCCGTATAATGTAACCATCCAGTGATGATATACTTTTCGTGTTTTTTAGATATTTGACCTTTGTGGACGTGAGTGAAAAACGCTGGAAATATTACAGTGTTCCCTTTTTGTGATCTGGTAGTATATTTCCAATCTCTAAATGTAGTTCCACCATTAGGAACATCATTTAAATATGTTATGTAAACTAAACACCTAGAAGAATTTCCCATAAAGGTAGCGTCTGCATGATATTCTTTATATCCACCTTTTGGTTTATAGTATTGTATTTGGGGAGTAGTTTTAGGATTTACTCCTTTCATTGGTAATCTATAATGATCACAATATTCCATTGTGCATTTTTTAACTACCTCCATATACCTATTTGCTAGTGCATTAGCATATGGATCTTTATCAAAGATAGCACCAAGAACTAAATCTGTGCTATCTTTAGTATTTTTATCTACTCCTCTGGAAATTTCTCCTGGTCTAGTATTTCCTGCTCTATCATGTTTTTTGAATAACTCAATGATTTCATCACATATTTCAGTGGAGGTCATTGAGTATTCTCTAATGTAGTTTAAACTCATCCTTGGGGAGCAGCTGGAATCACATCAATTCCAGGAATGTCCGTAATATTATCGGGCATCTCCATGCCAGGTGGTTGTGCTGCAGGTTGACCTGTTTGATCCTCAGGTCCAGCAGGTGGTTGTCCAGCAGAAGGATTCAACTGAATAGTCAATGCTTCGATAGCACCTTGCAGTTTAAAGTAATCTTCCTTCTTACCGTTAATTTTGTTTTCAAGATTGCGAACTTCTTCAACAACTTCTTTTTGTTGTTCTTTGAAGCTTTCAATCATTTCTTCAATAGACATGGACATAGTTCAACTCAATGTAAATTATAGACGTAATTATTTATATTGTCAAGGGGGGTCGGTTATCTTACCAACCACTCCTCAACATCATCATTAATATCTCTCATCTTCAACCAACGATCTCCAACAATTTCACCTTTTTTAATTCTAAGTTTACCAACAAGTCCAACACATCCCCATTCTGATCTTTCATCTCTAGGTACATATTCTGTACTTGTATCAAAATCTGGATTGAGAATAGGGTATCCTAAAGTAGTGCTCTCTGCATCTTCTGGTACGACAATATCTTCAGGAACTTCATCCTTGCGATATTCATGAATTTTATCATCGTCATCTCCCTTCCATCTCCACGCAGGTACTTGATTCATAATCTGTCTACCCCATTGATCAGTTTGATACTTACCTGCCCAATAGAAATCTCTAGTATCACCAACAACTGCAGGGTTAGCAGAAATTACACCAATAGGAGTTTCTCCAGTTTCTGTAAATTTAATTTGATCATTAACAAGAGATACTGTACGACCAACTCTATCTTCTTTATCTGGGTTACCATCCTGCCACTCAAACAATTCAGCATAGTCAGCACCTGTTGAAATTGAAGTTGACTGGTCAGAGTAAATTCGTCCATTTCCATGAACTCTAAATCTCCAATCACCTAAGTTATTAGCAAGAACACCAAGAGCATATGGTGCATTAGAACCTACTCGGATATACATTCCATATCCAGAACTTTGCTTATCAGAAATATATCCCCAGTCAGAATTAGATCCGTCTCTTACATAAACAACTCCGTCAGTACTTCCAATTCCATTACCCTCAAGGTTTTGTCTTGAGAAAGTTGCAGTTCCATTATTAACACCTTGGATACGAATACCTTGCATATATTCAGGTCTTACCAAATTAATGCCAAGCAGTGCTCCAATTGATGGTTCTTCACCATTGACTTCTTCAAATCTTGGACCCCAGAATTCCAGATCAGCACCAGAGTTTGTGGAATAGTAAAGATAAACTCTCTGTCTCTGTCTATAAGTTCCTGTACCTCTCCACTTGTACTCGGAGTTACAGTTACCGTTTGCAGAACTATAATTTCTAGTTTTTCTACCAGTTCTAGAATCGTAAATACCACCCCAGGTTTGAGTAGAGTTGTCACTATATGCGTGAATATATCCAACAGATAGATACCACACACCTTGAGCGAGGTTACCAATTCCCCAACAGTTGAAGTAAGGGTTGTTTGCATTGTTACCACTTAGATATGATGTAGTACCATTATCACAACCATGATAGAATGTACCACTGGTAACACTACTATTTCTTCTAACCCAAACAATAGATCTGTATGCTTTCTCTGGGTTAACGCCATACATGTATTTGTTCCAACCACCGTCAGAGTTGGATCCAGAGTCATTATTCAGGCATCTCCAAACAATACCTCTACCATGACCTGGAGTATCAAACCATTGTCTTGACTGCTCACTATCAGCACCATTTCGTCCAAAATTACCTTCATAGTGACCTGTTGAACTGCCACTACCTGTATTCCAACTTCTAGATGTACAGAAGTTTGTCAGGACTCCTGGTGCCCACATACCATCGGCAAAATGTCCTCTAAGAACAAGTAGTTGAGATCTTGATTGATATGATCCATCAATACCACCCCAATTCTCCCCACCATTAGTGAAATTTGGAAGAGTGTTGTTAACGTTACCAATATAAATTTTATTACTCTGGTTAATAGCAAAGTTAACTCTATTACTAGAGTTGCCAATAAATCTAACATTATTGGTTAATTCAACACCGTCTCTAAATGCAAAGGTATCCGTACCTGGACTGCCAGCGGTTCCTGAATAACTTCTATACCAAAGAATTTCGTTTCTTGGATTAGAGAAAGAAGAGTTACTTTGTTGAGTTCTTCCATACATGTAGATACGAGTTCTTCCATAAGAACTACATCTATTTCTAATCATAATAGAAGAGGTAGCATCAAACTCAGTACCACTATCAAACTTAGCAGTAACTGCACTAGCACCATTGCCGTAAGTTTTTACGTGTAACCTAGTATTAGAATCTGCAGTTGCTTGACCAATTGATACTGATGCAGTTGTAGTATCAATTGGTTGCAGTGCAAGGTTATGTGCTGCCTGTAAATTGTTTCTAGTAGTTGCTCTTACCCAAGAATATCCACCACCTTGATATGTACCGAAGTCAACGCAATAACGTGCATCACCACCATCATACCTAGTAACTCTAAATGTTGGTTCTGGGGTATCTGTATTAGCAGCACTACCAGGTGCTTGGTCTTTACCTGCAACTTCTAATGTTGCTTTAGGAGTTGGAAATCCAACAGCAACTTTACCACTAAAAGGTGCTAACTGAACAATACCATCAGCATCTAAACTAATACCAGGAATACCTGAAACATCAGAAGCACTAAAAATTGTGCCTTCAGTTAAGTTTGAACTTACCGAAAATAATTGACCAGCACTGCTTTGAAATGATATAGTATTATTATTTAAAACCCTCAGATTAATAGGTTGATTGTCAAATCCAGCAAAAGCAATCTCAGGTTCAGATGCCTGATTCCTATTAGGAGTTATTAAAATATTCTTATCTGAATTTGCCATCTTAAAGCGTCTTTTTCCTAAAAGTATTTATTAGTAAACAAAGTTATAATTTCTTTCTGGATTTTGTTCCAGTAAAATAATATCATCCAAAGCACCTCTTGGATATGGCATAGATCCACCTCCAGAAGCTAAAGCATAATTCCAGAGAACCATGAACCTTACATATTTGGTATCATATCTAAAATATCTACTACTATTTCTTCTTTCTGGTCCTTCTACCGTTAATTGGTAAGTTGTCCAATTAGAATCAGTATATTGCCTTCTACCAAATGCATAGTTATATGTACCACCTGCTACTCCTCTATGTACAGGAGTTCCTGCAGGAGTTGGATAAGGTTCATTGTAAGTCCAAGTGGTTGGGGTATCAGCAGAATTGCATAAAGTCAATTCCCAATCACCTTGATTAGTTTGAACTGCTGCTCTATATTCAATTCTGGAATTACCTACTGCACCACCTCTAGTTCCAACCCTAGTATATCTATGGGGGGCACTATACAAAGGATGGGTGGGTGGATATAATCCAATGTTTCTAAAATAATTTCTGTAATTTGTTACGTCTGCTCCTGTGTACCAACCACTAGAACTGGTTATGTACATTTTACTATCACCAGGATTTAAATCTCTAGACAGAGTTGTATTACCTACACCTCCACAGTGCTCTAATCTAATAAACTGTTTGAATTGATCGTAACAAGTAAATCCAATATAATGTCTTCCCAATAAATTACTAGTGCTTCTCTCAAGTGTCTTACATGAGATTGACATCAAATATTTTTTAGCAACGTCAACTTCTACATATTGACTAAAGTTAGCACTAGATCTAGATTTTGATTCCCAATGATACTTTCCTCTTTTAGGATCATCTGTTGAGATATATCCTCCAGCACCACCAAAATTAGCTACAGTTCCACTTTCAAAGGAACCATTATCGAATAAACCGATGTCTTGTCTTCCAATTATTGTTGACATTAGTAACCAAACCTCCCTTTAAGTGCTGACCAGTTTTCATATACTTCATCTGCTGTTAATGCTTTATCCATATACCACTTTACAACAGCAATATCACCGCAGAATGTTTTTGGTGAATTGGATTTTCGATTAAATCCAATCTCATAGTAAACAGCACCAGATCCATATGCCCATCCAACTGTCTGAAAAGTTGCATCCAACTCTCCATTAATATATACTCTTTTGTTTGGATTTTCATCTGGATTAAATGTCATCACACAATGATACCATGTATTTTCTACAACATTAACATTTCCATCTAAACGATAACCGTCAGTAGTATTATAATGAACCCCTTTAATTTTTCCACTAATAATTTCAATACCACCATTACATCCATAAGAACATCCAGTACCAGTCATGGTTCTAAACACTGGACCATTTCTAGTATCTGATAAACTTGTTACTCTAAACCATGCTTCGTAAGATCTTTTTTGCGTAGTATTATTCATTCTGTACTGACTCGGTACGGAATGATATATGTGAGAGTTATTAGTACTTGTTTGAATTGCGTTTGCTTGAGGGTTATCAATATTGCTATTGATTTGAAAATACCCGTTAGAATTCCATTGACACTGGGCATTAAATCCAGATGCTGGTGTTGGATCTGCAACAGTATCTCTTGACATATTAATCCAAGAATTACCACTACCTGGATATGATGCAGGATTTCCTGCATCTAAATGTAAGATGCATCCATCATTTTGTATATAGGGACCAGAATGAGATGACATTAGAATCCAAACCTCCCCTTAGTTGAATTAAAATTATTAAAAACTTCAGCATCTGATAATGCTCTATTATATAATCTAATCATTGCAATGCCACCAACAAATTGTCTTTGTCCACAGCATGGTTCATACCCAATTTGAATTTCAGTTCCAAATGTTGAGGACGCTGAATTGGTACTAACACTGCCTTGGTTTTCATAATTTACATACTGACGTAGTGTTGACCCATCCCAAGCAGCAACAAAATGTTGCCAGACATTTCTGCCTGGGGCGAAAGAAACCGTTTCATGATAACCAGCAGGACTAGAATTATACCAATAACTACTTAATCTATTATTACCCACATTATATGACATATAAGCACGAGATCCACCACTATTTGCCCTAAAGATATTCATCCTAGATGCAGTAGATCCAGTAGCATTTGCTTCTGGATAAATCCATGCTTCCATCGTCATAGTTGCTGCAGGACTTTGAAATCCTGGAGGAGACGATTGATATCTGGTTCCAATTGCGTTAGGAAATACTATACACTGAGCACCACCCTTTACTCCTAATGTTGGACTTCCTTGACTTTTGGAAACAAAATCCCACTTACCAAGTGATCCAACATTGTACCACCCAGTTCCTGGTGCTTTATTACTTCTAGGATTTGCAGCATCTAAGCATAGAACTAGTCCATCAGATGCTGCTCCTGGTCCCCAAGCAATTGGCATTTATTCCTCTACCTCTTCTCCAGGATCTTGTTCAAAATTATGATCAGTTAATGGTGGAATTAATTCCCACTCACCATTTTCAGTTTCTACCCAAACATCTGCATGATCTGGATGTGCCTGGTGTGTTCTAATATTTTCGGCATGAATCTCTTCCTCCATGCCGTCAGTTTCTACCATATCATATTCAATTTGTCCATCTGGTCCAGTAAATTTAAAACGTTTTTCCATAGTTAGTTCCTCACTTAGTTGGGTATTCTACTACAATTTTGTCTACATCTTTGCGTTCTGCTTGTACAAAGTAGAAGCAGTCCCCACCACCTATATATACGCGATTGTCTTCGATTTTTTCTACCCAAGAGTTGTGATTACCGATTGGTGTAAGTTGAACAGTAATGCTGTCCTCATGAACCAATTCAGTCCAGTAATCAGGAAGTTCAATAACTTCATTTGCCTTACCACGAACATAAACACCATGCTCAGGACCCTCAAGTGAACCATAGCGTAACTTGTAACCTTCTTTAGTTGGGTGGTCGATTACAAATGACTTACTAGTTGCAGCAAGTGCTCCATTAACATCAAGTTTATAATTGGTGTCTGGATTTGTGGTTCCGATTCCCATATTACCATTTGCTGCATCAAAGGTAATAAAGTCCTGATTGATAAGATATGAATAAACCTTCAGTTTATTATCAACTGTTGTTCCATTCTGCCATCTGATTTGGCATTTTACGGTTCCATTCTCACCAAATCTAAGATGAGCTTGCTTACCATCAGGATTGTCAATGAAGATACCAGTGTAAGAAGTAGCACCAGTTCCTCTACCTTTAACAACTAACTGAGCATATGGATCTCCACCTGTATGATTTCCTTCAATTGTAGCGATGCCACGGAAATTCAATCTACCATTGTAATCAGAAGTTGCTGGAGTCAACCTCATAAACTCTCTAACAGTTCCACCTTGAGTTCCAGTCCAACGGAAGAACTCATTGCCATTATCATTAATGTTGAACTCTAATCTAGAGTTTGTATCAGAATCAGAATCATTGAAGAAGAGAATAGAAGCACCGTCAGTATTTCTTGAGAATACGATACCACCTTCATCTTGGTTAAAGGTGATGTTACCTGTCATGGTGCCACCAGACAGTGCAAGGTTACCACTTGCAGTTCCTTTAAATCCTACCTCATCTCCACCAGGAATACCTGTTGCATAGATGAATCTAGATGCAAAGTCACCACTCGCTGTACGTAATACAGCATCACCATTAGAGTTTGTATCATATATGTTACTGTTTCCAATACCAGTAGAAACTCCAAGGTTACCTGCGTGCCAAATGATGTTACCATTGATTGATGCAGTGTTAACATCAAAGTCCATGTCACCAGTTCCTGCTGTTGAGGAACCACCAGTAATAGAAATCTTAGCATCAAATACACCGTTACCTGATGACTTAAATTCAATTTTTGGAGAAGTTGTCTGAGTATTGTTACCAAGTTCTAAGAATGGATCACCACCAGCAGTGAATCCTAATCTTGCCTTACTTAAACTATAAGTTTCATCTGAAGATTGTGCAAAATCAGTTACAGGATAAAGTTCTGCAGGAGCATCAAGAATACCAATCTTCTTAATAGAAGTGGACAGATTACCTGAGGTAATTTCAACAGTAAGGAGTGTATATGGATTGCTAACTTTTCTTTCAAATTGGAATTGTGCAGTACCACCAGTTGCAGTTACGGTTCCAGATCCATGAACTGGAGGAACTGTACCAGTAGTATATCCACCACTTGAAGGATTGCTAACAATATAAACATTGTGACCGTATACAATACGATCATTCTTTTGGAATGTTGCATTTGCAGTCCACTCATAGTTCTGCTCAACATACTGTAAACCTGTTTCTCTATTAGATGGATCAAGATTGATCTTTCTATTGATTAAGGTTGCAGTACCCTCGGAAATATCATTAGCAGTATACAGGTTTAACTGAGTACCAACACCAAGAGCACCAATAGTTTGAGTATCAAGGGATTCAATTTGTTCTTGAGTTAAGTTATAACCTTCAATATAGATGTCAAATACATCACCAGCGTTAATCAGATATTGAGGATCTGGTGCAGTAATTCTGATCTCCTCATTGAATGAATGGTCTGCCATTTGACGTGGCATTTTACTATTCATCAATTGCTCAGATTCAGAAAGATTAAGTGCTTTCTGCATCCAACGAAGATTATTACCATTCATCAGATCTGCATCTAGACCTGAATTTTTTCCATCATTTCCACTATGCCAAATCTTTTGCCATGAAGACCAAATATCTTGACCAGCATTATTTTGGAATATTGGAAGAGTTGCAGTAATTACAGCAGGAGTTGTAATCTGTCTGGTATTCTGTGTTCCGAAGAATGAGAATGGGAGGATAACATTGAAAGTTGAACCTGCACTACCATCTGAATTATAACCAAAACCTTTATCTGTAAGTTCTACTGAGGTGAAAGATCCATTTACAACAGTAAGATTTGCTTTTAATCCAAATCCATCACCACCACCGAGAGGTACATTGTTGTAAACTCCATCAACATAACCAGAACCACCTGTAGTAATTGTAAGAGAGTTTACTTGGTTTGCACCACTGTTTCTAATGAATAGATTATTATTATCAGTAAAACCAAGTTGAGTAGTTGCACCTTCAGCAAAAGTGCTTCCAGTACCACCTCTTCTGTAAGTTAGAACACTATGGTATTGTCCACCATCTTGCAGATATTCCCAAGTGTTTGCATAACCTGGATTGCTTGCATTATTCTTCCACTGTAAATGTCCACCTGCAATAAAGTTACTTGGTTGGAAAGTAGATGTTCTAGCATCTTTTGCAGTAGCAACTTCAGCGAAGTTAGATGTACCATCAATGTCGATACCATAAGTACCAATCAGACAATTTGAAGGCAGACCTGGTGTAGGAGAACTACCTGGTACAAAGTTATCACATTCTACGTAGAAGTTAGAATCCTGGTTGTCAAGAAGGTCAGCATCAAAACCAGAACCCTGACCTTGATCAATATCAATAGCACCATCAGCACCAATGATAAATTGTCCAGTTCTTACACCAGAACCAGTATCTGATTTTCTAAATTTAGCAACACCAATTGTACTATAACTATTAGCGTTTGGTGTATTACCATTTACTCTATTAATATCAATCGTAATATCATTGAAGAGTTTTGGTACTGTTGCAAAATATGCCTCAATAGTTGCAGCATTAGTAGGTGATATACCAATAATTGGTGGATTTGGACTGATCTGGAAGAAAGTATTTCCAACAGTAGGTGTGTAATTAACACCACCATCAGTAATTTGAATGTATTGAATCGCACCATCTGCAACAACTGCAGTTGCTGCAGCATCTACACCGTTACCTCCAGTAATCTCAACTGTAGGTACATTAGTGCCTAATCCACTACCACCATCAAGTAAAGTAATTTTAACAACTTGACCACCACTGATATGTGCTCTTGCATTAATACCAGTAATAATTGTTGGATTTTGAGGATCTGTAAAGAAATCTTTAAATGTTACTTTTGGTTCTTCAGTATAACCTGTACCACCATTAGTAATAGTTAAGGATCTAACAACACCGTTAGAAATCTTAAGTGTTCCTTTTAAGTTTTGACCGTTACCACCAAGAAGATTTGTGTCAGTATATGTTCCAGTGGTATATCCTACACCAGCATCTTCCATTTCTAGTGAAGAAATGTAAGTACTAGTACTATTATTAGAACCAAGAACAACAGGAGATTCATCACCAATCTTAAGTGATGCAACTGCTGGAGCAAACAGCGAGTCACCTCTAAGATATGTCAGTGAACTTGCAGGATTCTGTGCAGTAACAGCAGCAAGACGAGTTGGATTAATAATACCAGAGGTAATGAATGATGCATCAATAGTAGATGACGTTAACTGAATCCAGTTATCAGCACTAAAACCAGAAGTATTAACTACGTTTGCTAATGTAATCGTGTTTGGAGTTGGTGTTGCAGTGTCATCAACAGTATCGGAAGTAGTTGTTTTGATACTATTGATAATGTTAATGCTCAATCTAGATCTAATGATCGTTGTAAGAGTAGCACCATTACCACCAGAGCTAGTAATACTAATAGTTCCACCAGCAGTAGAAGGTGCGGTAAAATAATTATCACCACCTGAAGAAAGGTTTACAGCAGTAACTGTACCACCATTTACAACCAATGTACCTACTGCAGCATTTCCTCCAGTAGGAGCTGTGAATGTAACAGTGTCTCCATTTGCGTAACCAGAACCACCAGAGTTAACAATTACTTGCTTGACTGTACCTTCTAAGAAATTAGTTACTTGACCTTGACCACCACCTGGTGATGCAAGAGTAATGTCACCATTACTGAATGAATGAAGAGCGTCTGGTACAAATTCTAAGATTTGACTTTCAAGGTCATTATTCAGAATGAAGGAGATTGGCGTTCCTTGAGTTTCAAAGATATGATTACCACTACCAGCATTTGTGATATTAATTGGCGAGTTAGTTGATGCATCAGTAATTGAATTTGCTAACTTAATTGTATCAGCATCAACAACAATTGCATAATACGTTGTTCCATCTACAAGAGGAGATGGTGCAGTTACAACACCTGATCCTTCATTATAAGTAACAGCGTCAGAAGTATTTAAACCATGACCTGTAATTGTAAACTCATCTGTAGCAGTATCAATGTCTGCAGAAGTAAAGTTAAAGGTAGCAGTTGCTGTTTGAATAACGATGTCACCTGCAAGTGGTCCCTCAAAAGCAAGACGTGCTGGTTCATCAACAACAGTGAAGATGTTAAATGGTCTCAGTGCAGGAAGTTGATCGATGTTAATACGACCAGAGTTGTCTAATTGAACCAGAGCACTTGGTGTTGGTGTAGTTGAATAAGTACGACCAATGTAAATACCTAACTGGTTATTGATATACTGATAAACTGCTCTTTGTGTTGGCAGAATACTGTCTGAAGGACCAGGAGCAACACCACCAAGTTCGATAGCGTTCAGGTTAACTTCAGTTCCAAATCCTTCAATTGTAGTATCAGCACCAGAAATTTTCAGGAAACTAACTTCAGAAATTTCAACAGTACCACCAAAGGTAATGTTACCAGTTCTGTTCTCAACATTAGCAAAGTAACCAATCTTGAAGTCGCCAAGTTCATCAGTACCTGATGCGTAAACACGACCATTTAATTGAGATACCTGTTCAAAATCTCCAGTTTCGGAAGATCCTCTTGTACCACCATTTTGTGGCAGAGCATTGTAGTCATTACCTGAACCAGAGAATTCCCACGTATGAGAAGAAGAGTTACAGATAGAAGGTCTAACAAAATCAATTGGGTGATCTTGAAGTTTATCTTTATTGAATTCATTAATTGTAAAGAATCCATCAGTTCTAGTTGCAGTTGAAGGTAATGGATCATTAACAGTAGGATTATCAATAATCTCATCAAACAGATCACTGAGTGTTTGAATTGCATTCTGTACATTTGTACAGTCAGCACTTATGTAAAGTCCACCAGCAGATGAAAGATCATGAGTAATGGTGTTGTCTACATATGGGATTTCATCAGTCCATTGTGCAACATAATAATCTGAAGTTTGTGCTGTAGATCCTTTAATCTGCAGTAAGTTATTGATTGCTTTTTTAGCAAGATTAGTTGCATAATCAATAACTTCTTTAGTTGCTGCTTCATATCCAGCAACGTGTTGGATTGAAGTTCCATTCGTATAAAGTTTTGCAGCATCCCATGTCGCATCATTTGCATCAAACCTAATGTCTTTTGCCCATGCTTTAATAATCTCTTCTGTATCACGGATACACTTGTTTCTATTTTGATCAAATGAATTTGATGAAACTGCAATTGCACTGAAGTATGCTTCTTCTGCAATATAACGAGCATTTCTTTCAAGTTGATCTGCAGCATCAGTGTAACGGTTAAAGTTACCTCTGACACTCATAGTTTTATTTGCTCTTACCTCTGCTGTAATTGGTGCAGTTGGAGTTGCAGATTCAGTTTCTTCAATGAAATATTTTGGATTTTGTCCAGGTTGTGGTGCAAGTTCAAATCCAGTAGGTTCAATAATAAAGTGCTCAAGTGGTGCTTCACCCAATCCAGTAACTTTGATGACTGGAACACCAACATCATTAAATGTAATGTTATCGACAATACCTTTATGGAAAGTATATGCTTCATCTCTAACACCAGATGATCTAAGTGCAAACGTACCAAAGTTAGATGCAGAGTTAGTCAGAGACGCATATCCACCACTTTCAACTAAGGCACCATCTTGTGTAAAGATACAGAAGACAGAAACCAACTGAGTATAACCATCATTAAATACGTTATATCCTGTACCACCAAATGAGATAATCGTGAATGCTGCAGCAACCATCGACTTACCTTGTGGAGGAAGTCCAGGTCTCTTAACGTTTGGAGTTGCAACTTTAGCACCATCAATCTCACAACCATTACCACCTAAGAATGAAATTACAGAAGCATTAAAGATATATGGAGAAACTTCAATAATAGGTAGATCGTCAAATGAATGACCTACATTAAAGAATCTATTATTACTATCATTAAAGACAGAAGTTGCAAATTCAGTATCAGGAACTGTACGTCCATTGATTCTATCAATGACAATATTCCAAAGGGTAAAGATAGATGATGCTACATTATCACAAGCAAACGATCTGTTGGAATCATACGTATTGGAAATTGTATTGTCCTGGAATACAGGAGTACTATTACTAATTGATGAATCAATTTCACTTGCAGTACCATCGAATACAACGTCTCTTCCATTTGCACCAAGTCCAACAATAATATCATAACTAAATCCAAGTGTTCTCAATCCTGGAACAGCGTTAGCAGTATACTCTTCCTTCCAAGTTCTTCCTCTGTCAGTAGAACTATGAACGTAAGATGTAGAACCTACTTCAGAAATTGTCCAGAACTTATTACCATCATGGAATACTCCAAGGTGGTCATTAGTGGTAAGTGTGCCAGTTGGAACTGTCTTTGTAGCATGGTTTAAGTTGTCATTCGTTACTGCTACAGTGACGATAGATGTCAGAGTTGTAATTGCAGACGCTACGTTTGCACATCTAGCAGTAGATGCACCATCAATGGTGATATCTGCCTTAGTAAATTGTACAATGTTAAGTTTAAATTGATCTTCTAATCCTGCAATGTAAGCACTATCAGTAAGATATGAAAGCGTAATTGAAGTATTACGCATTGCAGTAATTGCTAAATCTCTTGCAATATTGATGATTGCAACAGTTTCTGCTTCTTCACCATCTACATGAGATGTTCCAGTATAATAATCAGCAGCGTCATAAGTTTTAGCGTTACCACCATGACGTAAGTCATGTGCAATTGCTTCAAGAATATCTACAACATCGTCTACACAGTTCTGGTTACCTGTTGGAACTGTAAATGAATTTGCATCAGTGTACTGATAAACTGCTTGTGCAGCAATCAGTTTCTTATTCTCAAGGATAAGGTCTGATGCATCCCAATATCTGTTTGCCTTACCAGTAAATCCTTCGTCTGCAGCTGGGGTTCTAGTTACCCCTGAGAGGGACCCAGGAGCGCCTGTAGCGCCGATTGCAGTGGTTAGGATACCAAAGAAGGTTGTAATCGCTGATGCTTGAGTTGCACAGAGAGGAGTACTAGTATCAGTAGTTACTGTGTTATCAATGTATTGAGTAAGACCTGAGGCAAAAGTTAAGTCACCAGCAGAGAATGCCTCATTTCTCATTGCACTGATGCAGAGATCTCTAGCATAGTTAAATGCTTCTACAGATTCATCCTCTTCACCTTGTACATGAGAACCTGTTACATAAAGATTGGCAGCATCGTATACTTCATCGTTATTACCAAACTCAAGGTTGATTGCCATAGCACCAATAAATGCCATGATATCATCCTTACATGCTTGATTACCTGTAGGGATAGAATATCCAGCATTATTATCAAGCATTTTATTAACTGCGATCTCAGCAATAATTGCTTGGTTAGCAAGAATTAGATCAGCAGCATCTGCATCTTTATTACTTTGTGGGTTGTCAGGACTATTGTTATTAATAAGATTAGTTTCCCAAGTCAATCCATCATCGTCACTAATAATGACAGTGGCATCTGCACCAGTAACAACCATTCTACCTTCTGACCAAGAAATGGCAGTAAGTTCTCTACTTGTACCACTTTCTTGTTCGGTCCAAGTATTACCATCAGAAGAGACAATAATTACTCCACCACCACCAACAGCAACAAACTTGTCGCAATCATCATTGTAAATTAGATCATGAAGGAGAGTGAATGTTCCTGTAGTTCCTGTACTCCATGTTTTAACATTATTTGAAAATACAGCAGTTCCTAATGAACCAACAGCAACATATCTTTCTCCATTATATGCAATTGCCTCTAAGTTATTCGTAGTTCCAGAGGTTACACTATACCAAGTTTCTGCATTACTTGACCAAAGAATTGTTCCATTGTCACCAACAACAACATATTCTGGGACACCTCTTTCACCAACTGCCCACTTATTCCATCTAATATCATTAAGATCTTCTGTTGTACCAGTGGTTTGTGCTGTCCAGAGAACTCCATCTGTAGAGGTATGGATTGCACCACCATCACCTACAGCAACAAACTTTTCGTTATCCCAAATAACAGATCTATATTGACCAGTATAACCAGTTGGTCTTTGAATTGAAGCAGTTGAACTTGTGCTTACAGTGTTCAACTGATTACGCATTGCCTGGATTGACAGGTCTCTTGCTTCTGCAAATGCGTATGATGTTTCCTTAAGTTGATTTTGAACGTGGGTTAATGCACCAGCATCATAGTAGTAATCTGCTGCCTCTTTAGTTGCAGCATTACCACCCCAAGTAAGGTCATAGTTGATTGCATCAACAATGTGACCCATGTCAGTTTTACACTGAGCTTCATCAGGTATTACGAGAGTAGGATATTCTTCCTTTACCCTTCTAAATGCTTCTTCGGTAATAGGAGTTTTGTTTCTACCAATCAGATCAACAGCATCAAGATATCTGTTAGGACTCTTGTTAGATTCATCAAATTTCTTAGGAGAGTTATCAAGAGAGAATACTACATAGTGATCATCAGAAACTACAGTTGCACCGAAGGCAGTTACACTATATTGTCCGTTAACTGCACCTAAACCAGCAAGATCTGTAGGAGTATCTTTGTATACTACAAACTTTTTACTAAAACCGTCATTGGTTTCAATTCTATGGGAAACATATTGCCTTCCATTATAACGATTGAGATCTCCAAATGTTCCAGTGCTTGGTAAGTTTGAAATATTTACATATTGACCAACTTCATAATCATGATAGAATGGATCAACAACTTCAAAAATCAATCCATCAGGATAATTAATTGGGTCATGTTGAACCGACTTAAGACCAAATGTGGTATGAGTGGTTACATGCTTAACAACTTGGGCATCTGGTGTTAACTGCTCAGCACTAGTTACGTTAAGATTGTAAGTGATTGAGTTTACTGTATAATTATAGATTGCGCCAACAGAATTGATATCACCAGTAATTTCATTAATGATTACATAACCAGCTTGATCTGTATTATCATTAAATACTACATCTGTAATTACACCTGTACCTAAAGTAGTAGCATTGGTTACTGTTAATCCAACTACTAATTCAAGGTTACCATTATTAGCGTCAAAGAAAAGTTTCCACTCTTCTGGAGCAGCAATTTTATGTCCTAACTCAAAATCTCTTCCAAATTGACCACCAAGTGTTTTAGGATAGTAGAATCTTTGCTTATCATCAAAAACGTAAGCATAACCCCAAGTAAACGCAGGATTACCCTCAACATTTAGATTATCACGGAAAGTAATACCAGTAACATAGTTCTCGTTAGACGCCTTGAACATATGTTTCCCAGGATTCTGGGGTCTGATAATACACAGACGAATGTTATCACCAACAACAGAACATTGATCAGGCAGAGAAATTGGGTTATCTTCTAAATAATCTCCACCTGCAACGATTAGAGTTTCTTTATCATTAGTTAGAGCTGCTAACTGGGTCGCTCTCTTAATGGTACTAACAGGTTTGGTTGCAGATCTACCATCAAACGAGTCATTACCAATCTGCTTAGAAACGTAAATACGACCACCAAGGTCGTTAGTTGCAATATTATATACAAAATTTGTTGTAGCAATTTTATTGCTATCGTCATCAAATGCGGGAGATGCTGAACGAGGGAAAAGAACTTCACCAGTATCTGGATCGGTGAATGTTTCTAAGATAGGAGCTTTAAGTTTTAATGATGGGTTGACAATAGTATCAATATCCAAGTTATTGATACGTGCCGTATCTGAAATGATAGAAGTGGTCGTTCTAATCTGACCATTAACATCAAGTTCAAATTGAGGTTCTTTAGTATTAATACCAACGCGAACTAGTTTTTCAATATCAGCAGATAACGTGCCGAATATCGCTGTCTTTTTGTTTGCAGCGCCGCCAATATCAAACCTTACACTGGTATCATTATTAATCTGTAATTGGTCAGATTTGATAATTTGTTTATCAGCATTAAATTCTAAAGCCATTTGCTTTTGCAGTTCCCTTTATAAGTTTATTTATCTTTTTTATTTAATAACTTCTTTCAGAATATACGATCTCTACCTTTGCACACCACCTGATACCACTACCTCTTTTTTGCAAAGTACCATTGGTTGAAACCGCAGAAAGAAAACTCAATTCATTGGTAACATTATTAACAGTTGGAGAAATTGTCCAAGTTTGTCCAGGTGGGACATTATCTTTCACAACTGTAACTGCATGTGCTGCTGTACTTAAAGTTGTAGTAGCATCACTTAAAACTGCACTCTCAATTTTTACAGCATACTCCCAATTACCAATAGCATTAGTATTTAAGGTTGTGATTTCAAAAAATTCATTAAGAATTGGATTATTTGGATCTAACGGAGATGCAGTGGTAATTGTAAAATTATCTTCGTCTACTACGGTTACTGTATATGCTAAATTAAATGCACTGTAAGCAGCATTGTTAAATTCAATATCAATACTATCTCCAGTAGTAAGTCCATGATTTGTTAGAGAACAAACTACATTAGTAGAGTTTGCATTGACAGTAAAATCTGTAATAGGAAATCCTTCCCAGGTTCCTAACAAAAATCCAGTCATAAAAACAATTCTATCTGGTTCTACTGCATGACCTGGGTCTAAAACAACAGATGGGTTTGAATCTGTTAATGTAGAATGAGAGATAAATTCTTTTTTAAAAGTTTTGTCGTTAGAATTGTTTAAAACTTTGACGGTATGAACGTCAATAATGTTTCTCTGAGGGTCAATAATAGTAGATTCTGCAATAGAAAATCCACCCTCAGATTGGAGTGATTTTAGAACTTTTGCCATGTGATTAAGTTAAAATGGACTGAGAAACTACTTTGACATTGTAAACTACTGTAGATGACCCAGTAACATCTACAATATTAGCAACTACGTTATTACTTGCATCAACATCAACAGAAACATCAACAAGGAGGTCATCAGTATATATCTTATTACTTTCAGTGTAGAAAACGTCGCTTCCGTCAGAACGTAATAAGTAAGAGACCTCAGAATACTGGCGTCTTGGAGTTGTTGCATTATCATAAATTTCAAACATTACTTTTCCTGATTTAGCAGGGAATGCAGAATTAATTGCATCATACTCCATAAGAATAAGATTTAATGAATTACCAACTGAGGTATCAATGGTTCCTTCATTAGAATTAATTCTAGTATCTGCAAGAGTAAATTTCTTCAGATCATATTCAAAAACATTTACAAAAGTTTCTGATTGAGAACCGAAGGATGTATTTACTTGGAATTTACCTGTATTATCATTTCTAATAAAGGTTTCATCAACCCCAGATAATCTAAACTGAGTGTCTAAGTTAGTATTAACTGCAACAATTCGAGCAGTAGTATTATCTGCAGTTACTGATAAAGAACCATTAATTTTAAATTCTTCTACAGTAAAACTATAGATTTTACCACTAACAGTGATATCTCCAAAAACGTCTCTTACCCATGTTAATGTTGCAGTACCATTAGTATCAACACCTGTAGTATGAGTTGGGAAATTTAGAGCATCAGCATCAAATGTACCACTTCCAGTTACAGAGTATACATTATCACCATAATAGTAAAGAACATCTAATGGAGCAACCCTAGTTAATGTATGAAGTTCACTTGCTGCACTAGCAGTTAAATCAATGTATACACCTGCGTTAAGATTAGGAATAGATGATGATAACTTAATGTTATCGGCATCTACAATGTAAACATAGTAACTAGTACCGTCTACTAAATTAGAAAGATCTGTATTACCACCATTAGCATAAGTAACCTCTTCACCATTCACAAAACTATGTGATGGGAAATTGATGGTGTCATCTAGATCAACAATTGCTGTAGATGAATCGAATCCAACAGGATCTGTAGGTGAAGTAACAACAAGTCCCTCAACCCAAAGATTTACACCCTTTAGATCAGTAATTCTATGTTGAGTGACATTATTTGTCTCAAGGAAAGTTTCGCCCATCTTCTGGACGGTAACTCCCGCAGCAAAGAACTCTAGAACATCTTCATCTTCACCAGGAGCAGTTTCTGGTCTAATAAAAGTATCTAAGTCAACGTCTCTTACTCCACCAAGAGATACGAAAGATCCACCATTATTACCTTCAAAAATACCTTCTTCACTATTAAATCTAATAGCACCCGCTTGGTTTGAAGGTCTTTGTGCTGTAGTTCCTCTAGGTAGAACTATAGCATCAGTTCCACCGAATTCTACAAATCCATTTACACCAGAGTTTACAACTAAGTTACCTGGAGTGCTTCTAGAAATAGTATTTCCAGAAACAGAAACTTCATTAAGGAGAGCAGTACCAGGTGTAACTTCAAGTTCTTGGGTAGTGATTTTACCAGTACCAGTTTCAATCTGGATAGTATTTCCAGTTAATAATGTTGATATTGTTAATCCAAACTCAATTCCAACTGGACTGAAGAAATCTAAGGTCGCAGTACCATTAGCAACAGATCCTGTCGTGTGTGATGGTGCTGGATCTGCTAAAGTACCACCGCCACCTGAAGGAACAAGGTATATAATGTTGTTACTACCAAGAATATAATCTCCATCAGCAACCGTTAGACCATCTGCATAGTCAACAGTAGTTGGTCTGAAAGTACTTGGTAATGACAGAACATCATTTACCTCATAACCATTTCCTGGATTTGTTATTTCTACAAATGTTATAGCACCAGGATTACCAACACCTACATTAAACTGGGTTGTTGGTGTTGCCGAAGGAGTTGGAGTACCAAAAGGATCCAGATATTGCATATCTGCATCAGCAACAAACAAGGTTTGACCTGTTTGATAATTTTCATCACCTGGATCGGTGACATAGAATTCAGTAACTACGCCACCAGCGACAAGGATATATGCAGTAGCACCAGTGCCTTGTACACCAGCAGATCCTGTAGATGCAATGTCTACCGAGAATCCAGATCCAGTAGTTACTGTGCCTGCTGTAAATGCGAGTCCACTACCAACCGTTGCACTATTAACAGTGATGCTTCCAAACATATTAGTTGGATGGTTTTCACAAACGTAATAATACGTTCCTGCACCAGCATCAATTGCTCCTGTGTCAAATACAACTGCTCCAGTTTCAGCACCGTTGTTGTTTACAGAAGCAACATCATAAGTGGAATCGTAACTACCACCAGCACCAAGTTGAGAAACAATTTTAAATGGGTGACCAGTAACGTTGACGTTGAAAGTGATAGTATCACCTTCAGTTACCGTAATTGATGCATTACCGCCAGTAAAATCTCCAGAAAGTACATACTGACTTGCAGAATTATTTGTTACCCCTACAGTAAAACTCTGTGTTGGAGTAAGTAAAGTAGGAAGAATAGTAAATTGATCTGTTGCAGTATATCCTCCACCACCATTGTTCACTGTAAGATTAGTTACAGTTCCACCAGAGACAGTAACATCTACAGTACCACTATTACCATTAGATGATACATTAGTGATTGCCAGATCTGTATAACTTCCATCATAATATCCACTACCACCATTTCCTAAATTAACCGTGGTTAAACTACTTCCACCAACGTTGGCAGTATCTACGGTAAGTCCAGTATCTGTATTTGCATACCCAGAACCACCACTGTTTACAACAACGTTAGTAACAGCACCACCACTGATTGTAAAGTCAGCGGTTAATCCAATACCACCACCACCAAAGAGTGAAACTCCAGTGTAAGTACCATCTACATAATTACTACCACCAGAAAGATTTGTAAATCCAGTTACGTTACCACCAGGTGCAACAAAGTAAGAAAGTGGAACATTAATATATTCTGCATCGGTGTATCCTGCACCAGGATTACTGATAGTAGTTCCAAATGCAATAGTTACATTACCAATTGCTCCTCCGCCAGTACCACCCTCAAATACAACATCATTAGTAATACCAGTTGTATAATACGAACCGTTTGTTAATGTAAATGTCTCAATGGCAGAAGAATCAAATTGTAGATTCTTGTGGAATGTAGATGTTGCTCCATTAAGAGAAACAATTTTACCTTTAGATGAAGTTATTCCAAAATTATTTTCAGTTCCATCATTATAAGAATAGATACCTAAACGTTCATCATTTTGGAATGTAAATTCTGGAGCACTAACGCTACCATCTGATGATTTGTAAGTACCTGTAACTTTTAGGTTACCTAAAATTTCAACTTTCTCACCAATTTCTCCAACAGTTGCAGGAGTTGTATTTGTATCTACTGTTGGTTCTACACCAATACCAAGTTTAGCAGTACCAAGAGTTGCCAAATACGCACTGTTGCTTACCTTTGTTTTACCATCAACTTCAAAATTAAAGTAAGAGGTATCTGTATTGACTGTTACGTATTTAAAATCAGGATCATCAACTTTAGCAGCAAAATTAGTAACTGTTACAGGGTTTGCTGGATCAGTATCATCAGACCAAGTTTGAATAATATTACCAGTTGTTTGCAAAGCACTCTGGTTAACAACTGTATTTGCAACCAATGTTCCTGCAGTAAGTACATTGTTTACAGTAGCATTATTTGATACATTTAAATTACCAGTTACTTGAGTGTTTCCAAAATTAGAAGCACCTGAAACATCAATGGTTGTAGTGTTGACGTTTGCACCAGTAATTACTGTAGTTTGTCCATCATTGAGACCATCAACTCTAATTTGACCACCAGTTCCATATACAGATCCAATAGTTGCAGTATTACCCATTCCAGGTTGACTGGAACTATAATAATATAAAGTAGTTGGATTTGTTACAGTAAGAGTATCACCTACGCTAAGACCAGAAGCAATTCCTGTTTGTGTTGTAAGTGAAATTGTATTTCCAGATTTTGCAGAAATAACTTCATTAGTAAGACCACCACCAGTAAACGTTGCACCTGCAGTAATTGTACTTGCATCCTTAAGAACAAGATCCATTGTTCCTGATGGATAATCTTGTGCAACTTCAACAGTAACTGTTGGGGCATCAATAATTAACTGTACACCAGAACTATCTTGAAGATTATTATTGAGTGCAGTATATGCAATATTGTTACCACTATCCGTAGAGAATAGTAGAGGATATGAAGTATAATCATCTCCATTCTGGAAGATGAAATTATATACAGTATTTCTTAATAGATTTAAAGTTGGATTATTAACTGGAGTCGCTGTAGGACCATCTGCAACTGTAAATACGTAAGTTCCACCACCAGTGTCAACCACACTCATGTAGTAATCTACTGTACGTAAGATACCGTTAGTAGAATCATTAGTAGGACTAATACTGATACTTGGTGTTACTACATCAGTTTCAGCATAATCAGCACCACTATTAGTAATTGCATATGATGTGATTGCACCTACAGAAGATAAAGTATATGCAAAATTAGATCCAGGAGATGTATTTAATCCAATTGAATCTCCCGCTTGATATCCAATACCTACCCAACCAGTAACTGGACTAATAGCAGTTACAATACCTGGACCATATCCTTCTTGATCTGCTTGAATCTCAAATTGGAATCCAGAACCACCACTCTGCTGTGGGGGATCACCATAAACCAAATCACTGTTATTTACAGTAAGAACTTCTCCAATACCATATCCAACACCACTATTGGTAAATTGAACATCAGTTACAACACCACCAGAGATAGTAAGAGATGCTTCTGCACCAGTACCATTACCACCTTGTAAAGGAACATTGTTGTAAGAAGTATCGTAATATCCAGATCCACCATTGGTAATCTGACCAGCAATTCCAGTAACAGTTACATCAACTACACCACCAGTTCCAGAACCATTAGTTGTCAGTGCAACATTTGATATTGTACCTGTAGTATATCCACTACCATTATTGGTAATAGTACCATTAAATGCTTCTGTAGTAATGGTTGCTGCAGCACCTGTGCCAGAACCACCAATAAGGGGAACATTAGTAAATGTTCCAGGTGGATATGCACTACCATTGGAAGTTAACGCAGTATCATTTTGGTCTGTTCCAATACCAACAGATACGAAATTAGCAGTAGTATAACTACTAACTGCATCAGGAGCAACTCTAAATTTTTCTGATCCGTTAGAGATTAAACTAAAAGATCCATCAGCAAGAGGTTGAGTTCTTGCAATTCCAGTATTACCATCATTAGTAAAGGCAAGAGAGGGAACGTCATACGTTCCATCTGAAAGTAACAATCTCTTGTCTACTTGTACGCTACTACCACCAGGAGCATCTAATACAAGATTGCCTGAGAGAGTTTCTAAAGTACTTCCAGAAAGTTTTAAATTACCAAGAGAAATACTTGTAGGTAGAATTGTTGTAGTATCACCAGTACCAGTAACAACTAACTGGTCAAAGGTAGTACCACCACTTTGTGATCCACCAACAAATGATACAGTGCCATTTTCTTGATCTACAAAGAATGCATTACCAACACGGAAATCACCATTTTGATCCATGCTGGTAAAGAGTGCTCTACCAGAGTTTGCTTCAACAATTTCGTTTGCTTGATTTACAGTACTGATATCATTTGAAGAATCTTTACCAGTACCGATATAACCAAAATTATGAACAATGCAACGTAATCTTACGCCTTTACCGTCTGCAGTAATACCACGTTCACCATAGACAGATGCAGAACCAATAGAACGAAGTTCAGCACCAAAATCGGTATAATCGGCAAGGGCAATGTATTGTGCAACACCACCTGAAGATGAACGAATATCCTGTATAGAAATACTACCATCTAAAATGCTGGTAGAACCATCAAGACCATTGAAGTGCAGAAGTAATTGTGTATTAGTGTCAGAAACAAACTCAGAGGTTGTTGGAGTAAATCCTGTAGTATAACGAGCGAGTCCTTTACTTACCCTAAACTCATCAATATGTCCAGGGAATTCTGCACTTCCATTAAAGTTGGCACCAATGAAAAGTGCTCTTGATGAACCATAATCTGTAGTATCTGTAAGATTACTACCTTCCTGAGATCCATTAAGATATAATTTAGTGACACCATTTTGTCTAACTACTGCAACATGATAAAATACATTTGCACTTAAAGTAGTGGATCCAGTAATAGATCCTGCACCATTTGCTGATTGGAATTCTACTACAGAACCACTTAAAACTAATAACCCAGCAACTGTCCCACTAGTAGATCTAAAATCTGCAATTACTTTTGTTCCACTAGCAACACTAGAAGGTCTAATAAATGCTTCTACAGTAAAATCACCAGTTCCAAATCCAAAATCAGAAGATCCTGCCAATGACAGATAATCCCCAGTCCCATCTAAAAGTAAAGATGCAATGCCAAATTTCTTTTCGTCTGTGTCTAACTGTGCATCACCATTTGCAGTAACTGCTTTACCTGCACTCTGTGCTTCTGCTTCTACAAATGTTCCAGTACCTTGACCATCAATATAGATGTAAGTACCATCATTAGATTCAATCGTTCCAGACGCTAATACAGTTACGCCATCTACATCATAATAGGTAATAGTATCAGTAGCATTAAATGTGCCACTAGTACCATTAAGTTTTAATCGGGTCTTACCTGTACCTTTGAAACCAGTTCCGCCTGGGTTTTCGCCTTTAATACTATCGGCAGCAAAATATGTGAATGAATTCAACCATTCACAACGTGCGCCATTTTTAAGATACAGACCTACTGAATTGGGTACAACAAATGTACACTCGTTAAACAGTAATGCTGCTTCAGAAGAGGATGCAGCAACACTTGAACCGTCTACTAAGGCACCCCTACCAGCGTCTCCAGCAGCGTATCCACGGGGGTCAGTACCAGAAGTAGTACTACCCTTAGTAATTACGCTACAACGTTGAATATATGGTCTTCTTCCGTCAGCAGCAACAGTGTATGTTGACTTTAATCTAAATGCATAACCAGTATCACCTACAGAATCATAATAAAAATCACAAACACAGAGATCCTCAATATTACAGTCACCTTCAATTAAGAAAGCATCTTCAGTATTTGTTGGTACTGTTGGTTTAATAAATGTAGATTTTAAACCATCACCTTTAATAGTAACCCCAACAGGAACAGTCAGTGGGAATATTTCATCATAAGTACCAGCAGCAATGATAATAGTATCGCCAGATTGGGCGTAATTATCGAGAGCGTACTTTAAAGTTTGGAACGATGTAGATGGAGTTTTACCCCAAGAGTTTGCTCCAGTAGTTTCTCCATGACGAGGATTTACAGAACCTAAAGTTGCCTTATCGGTTCCGTTTTTTGAAACATACCAAGTATTTCCAACACCATCAGTGATGGCGCTAGAAAACATCGATGGAACAATCTTCTCATCGTTCGGATCAGCATTGGCAATTTCTTCAATAGTACCCGAATTGTTAACAAATAGGGTTCTATCAACGATGTTTAGCGCAACTTCCTTATCTCTAAGGTCAGAAGTCGTCGGTGCTGAGTTCGGAGTTAGGGATCTCTTTAACTTGATTCTGCTTGCCATTTATAGCATTCTCTGAATGTGACTGTTCTATAATACTATTTAACCGATTCGTCAAATCTTTATTTCGCGCCTCTAACACAATATTAGTAAGAGTCAAATCAGTTACCTTTTTTTGAAGGGTTGAAATAAGGACATTTACATCTAATTCATTGTTCATTGTTTAACCTCAGGTGAAAGTTCCCCCGTCAATTGTATCAGTCCAGACGGGGACTCCTGCAGCGGTAACTGTCAAGACCTGGAATGATGTAGCAACGTCAGGACCAACGCCTGGGTTTGCCATGTTTGCAGCAGCAGTTTCTAAGAGTTCACCAGCGCCGTTTCCATAAAGAATACCTTTGCTGTTGAATTCTGATCTTCCTGTACCACCAAACTTAACTGCAAGATCAACGTCAAGTTCAAGATCACCCAGTAAAACGGTGCCTCTTGAAATTGCAACTGCAGTTACTCTTAATTGAAGATCATCAGCACCAGCAGAACCACCGATCTGATTACCAGTAATGGTGAGTAAATCACCCTCTTGGTAATATGTTCCAGCAGTAACAATAGTTACTGATGCAATACTAATTGCACCACTACCATCACGGGCAACATTAACAGTCAATCCACTACCTGCTCCACCAGTTGGGGAAAGATTAGTGTATGTCTGGTTTGCTGAACCAGGAAGAGTAGTGACACTTAAATAATCAAGATCATCCTGCTCAATCTTCATTGATTGAATAGAACCAACTACATGAGTAAAGATGTTGTTTGTATTGGTAGCATCTTCAATAAAGGTAAATGCACCAAGTCCATCATCACCCGCTGTTCTGTCAAATCCGAAGAATCCATGTTTAATTGCAGAACCATTGTGGTAAGAATATTGAATACCACGATCCATGCCATCATTAGATCCTTGAGTTACGGTGACAAAATCACCAATTTCAATTTGAGCAGAAATACCAGAACTCAATGACAATGTAGTTGTCTCAAAAACTGTCTGGTTGTTTGCCTCTTTAATTAATCCAATAGTTTGTGGACTTCCAGTATTGCCATCAGTAAGAGAATCCCCCTCATAGAAAGCACTTTCTCTAAGAGAAAGTTCTGGTAAAAGAGTAACCCTAACAGTACTAGCAGTTTGTGACTGGAATGTACCTAATTGCTGATATACACCATCCTTTAAATGATAAATTGCATCACCGATTGAAGGTGAAGCGGAGAATCCTGCATCAGTGTGGAATACAACTTCAATTTGAGTAATCGTTCTTCCACCAGTACCTACATTAGTACCAGTTACAAGACCGCCTGTTGCAATACCAGATGGATTGTCAACATTAAGAGTTGAAGCAGCAGATGCTGCTTGTGCAGTAACTGCTTTCTCTGAAGTAGTATCACCAATGTTAAACACTGGATCATTGACTGTCATCTCAGTTGAGTTCACAGTCGTGGTCGTACCAGCAACTTGAAGGTTACCACGAACAATCAGATCACCAGCTGAATCTCCAGCAGTGGGATCAGGATCCAAGATGATTTGAGAACCTGCTGTAGTGGAAATTGTATTTCCATCTAAGCGAATGTTATCAAGGTTAAACTGACCAGTTTGGTTGATAGTACCAGCAACATTCTGAGTTCCATTAAATGTTACATCAGCATTAAACGTAGTGGTTGATTCAACAGTCAAAAGATCAGTATTAGCAGTACCAAGAGTTACATTATCATCAACTACAAGATCTTTGATCCATGCAGTTTTTTCAACACCTAAACCACCAGCAAGTTTTACTGAACCAGTACTGGCGTTTGTTGCGTCTGTGGTGTCGTTGAATTGAATTGCAACACCATTGTCATAAGTCCAATCAGCACCATTAACTCTAAGGGTGTCTGTTTGATTTTCATCATAACGAATGCCACTATCTTTATCACTACCAAAGTAAATACGCATATCATCTTGAATGCGTAAGTCAGGAACAGTAGCACCTACTCTTTTGATATCTAATGTTGCATCGGCATCAGTAAAGAGAAGTTCAACATCTCCAGTAGTACCGAATTCCAGTTCTTGCCCATCTTCAATGACAAGTTTACCTGTACCATTTGCTCTGAAAATAAGATCAGTATCAGTAGTATCAGTTTCTACAACGTTAGCATCAATGTTAACGTCGTCTACCCTAAAACGATCTAACTTTGAATTACTATCTGTAATTACTGCTGAATCTGCTGTAAGTGTGCCATGCACATGATCCAGCATATCGGTGAAATACTTACCACCGATGATTTGA
>CEPW01083681.1_pt1 | contig 27940 bp, 29 predicted proteins | sample 356211 | NCBI WGS metagenome assembly CEPW01 (sample SAMEA2620021, study PRJEB7988) | marine metagenome | biome: marine biome (ENVO:00000447); feature: deep chlorophyll maximum layer (ENVO:xxxxxxxx); material: "saline water (ENVO:00002010), including plankton (ENVO:xxxxxxxx)" | depth 25 m
GTTACCAGGACCGAAACCAAGATACTCAAACGTGTGACCAGATGCACGAAGAATTGAATAACGACGGAGTTCAATACTCAGAGGAGCAACAGAACTATCAGGGTTCAGTTTCAGAGGAATCTTTCTATCTTCCTCATCACCAAGACGTGCGGTCACCACAATGTTTGCAAGAGTATTTGTGGTGGTAGTGTAACCAAGGTTGTTATCTGATTCCAACAGGAAGAACTGTGCAGTCTCCTTAGTAATAGACAACTGCTTGTCTTCATTAGGAGTAGGAGTTGCACCATCAGTAGTTCTAACCAGACCCAGAACCTCATTGTCTGCAATAGATACAGCAGCAGCAGGGTCAGCAACAGGGTTATCTCTGTCGAATGCAGGATAGATGTCTACTGTCTGTTGAGAGAACTCGAAGTCATCGAAGTTAGAGGTGATGGGAGATACTGACGCAGACAGAAGTGTCAGGTAGTAGATACCATCAGTCTCACCAATCACGAACTCTTGATATGTTTCTACATCATAGATGTAGTAAGTCTTAGAGTATGCAGGTGAGTTAGTTTCAGATGATCTAGGTTGCAGTACGAAACCAGTGATCGGAGGACGAGGAATCGGGAATGCATCTTTGTCCAGTACATATCTGAAACGATAAGTTCTGTCATTCAAGTCACGAGCATCAGGGATACGACGGATGAATGTAGTAGGTGTAAATCCGAGGTTCTGATAGATAGAGTTCGCTTGAAGCGTAGTGTAGATAGTATTATTTGCAGCAGAACTATCTACCTGCAAATACCACTGACCACGGTTTGTATCATACTTAATTGGGTTCTCATCATCACCTGCTCTTGTACCAGTAACATCAGGACCCGAAGGTGAGATGTCAGCATAGTGTGTAGTAGGAGCATTAGCACCTGATGCAGTCAGTGAGACATAGATTCTATCAGGAGTATTAACATCATCACGTCTAGCACCAACAGTATAACCCTGAATCTTACTAGGTGGTCTACCTAACTCGGAGGTATAACCATATAGATACAGTCTTGAACTGTCTGCTTCTGATCTTGTGGAGTTAATATCGATTGTAACCCAGTTAATCGAGATCTCATCAACATCTTCCAGAGACTTAGGCGGGATGACGTGGGTAATCTGTCCTGCTTTATCCTTAGTGAATGCAGTTGCCTTAAATCCTTTTGATCGCAGACTGGTATTACCGAAGTTTGAGTTACTGTTAGTAATAGAAAGGTCACCACCGCTATCAGCGAAGAAGTGATCACCAAATCCCACAGCGAACACAGACACAACCTGAATGAATGCATCGTTGGATGCTCTAATATGTGCGTGACGCCATCCTTTACGGTATTCAGCGAGACCATTAATGTGTGCGCCAGATCCTGCCGCTTGTGGTTCATAGTTACCTGATGACTGGTTATATACTACGAATGCACGGTCATCCTTTTGAAGAGAGATACCCGTGAACTGTGCAACCACCATCGATTTGAAACCAGTTGCACGAGAACCATCAGCGTGCATACCATTGATACCCCACACAGAACGTAGGGACATGTTGAACACATATGGTGACGCAGAGTCAACCGTATCAATCTCAACCTTAACGAGAATGTTTGAACCGATAGCATTACCTGATGGTTCAGAACTCATCTGGTAAGTAAACTGGTTACCCTGTGCAGATGTTACCAGGAATGAACCATTGTAGAGGAGTTTATCCTGCTCAGTAGGACCATTAACACCAGAAATGTTAACAGCGACACCCACGGAGAATCCATGGTTCTTCGGGTTACCAATCTCATCAACCGTAAACGCCGTTGCAGTTTGTCCATTTCTAATAATCTGCGAGATAGCAAATTCGTCAGAGATAGGACCAACAATCCTGTTCTCTTCGATTCTTGCTTGCAACTGGTCCTGTGCAACCACACCAGAGGAATCAGGAATCGTAGCGTATGCTTTCGAGATCTTCTGGTAGTAAAGATCTAGATCATCTACGTTGGCAAACTCGAAGCACGTTAGTTTGTGGTGCGAGAAGTTTGGAGCAATAGTTGCAATGTCATCGTCACGATAATAAACGCCATTGGTATCTCCATCAAAGAATGATGCCTGCCAGAAATAACAACCACCAGTTAGGTTAAAGATCGCAGAAGCACCAGGTTCATTAGCAGCAGTAATACCGAGACTACCCTGTACTGTGGGATAAGGGACATATTTCGGAATGAACTTGGTTCTACGAAGGTCCGAACCAACAACAGAGCAACCACGAGGGACAATAATACCACCGCGAGTTGAATTAAATTTATAAAGAACATTGCTACTACTGGTTAGATCGAAGTTAGTATTAGCATCGAATGGTTGGACATCATTATAATCTGTTACACCAGGTCTGTTATCCAGAACATAATCTGATGGATACAAATAAATCGAGAAGGCGTCGAATTCGTCGTTCGACAGACCTACTCGATAGGAGAACCTTGCTACTTCTAGGAAGGCACGTTGCAACGTCTTGAACGGACGCAATGCTGAGTTACCTCTATTGTCATAAGCGTCCGATGCATCGAAGTCGTCAGGGTTGACGTAGATGATACGTCCAGTCCTAGACGTGATGATATTTTTAAGACGAGTTAGTGCCATTTATTTGACGTTCTAGGTTGTCGTTGTAGTCTCTTGACTATTTATTACGGAGTGCCAGCAGCACCGCCGCCACCGCCACCACTATTCTTAGCGTTAAGCAAGAATGTATAATCCTCAGATGCCGTCTCAAATCCATCAACGACGTAAGACAGATCAGCGGCAGAAGAGTAAACTAGGAGGTTCTGACCAGGACCAACAATGATGCCAGTCACCTTATCATATGTATTAGCAGCAACACTTACATCGTATGCAATGTAATCTTCTGCGTTTGCGTAAGTTCTTGCAGTAGCACCTGCTTTGTCACCTGTACCGATCTCATCGGTAACAAATGTCAGGTTAGCAGCACCGCCACCACCAAGATTTGCGTCAGTAACAGTTAGAGTTTCGCCGTCAGCATAATTCTTACCACCATTGACCAAAGTTACAGTAGCGCCACCACCAGCAGCAACGACGACATTAACTTTCAGACCAGATCCTGTGCCACCAGTAGGAAGTAAACCGTTGTAAGTTCCAGGAGTACGAGATCCATCAGCAGCAGATACAGTATCAACATCAAGTACCTTACCTGTAACTACCTCTGTCATGGTGCGGTTAGCATCAGCAAGAGTAGGAGTGTCATAGAACTGATCACCAACTGCAAAGTCAGGAGAAGAACCATCAAGTGAGATCTTCAATACGTTGCGTGCTTCATCGAAGTCGTGTACAAATCCCCAAGAACCAGGTGTAATACCAGATGCCTGAATAGTATAAGTTGTGCCACCAATAGTAAACTGGTCAGCATCATTGAAGTTAGCACCTCTCAACTGATAGATGTAGATCTCATTGTATGTAGGAATGAGAACTGTCTCAATACCATGACCAAACTCAGCATTTGCATCAGCAGTGTTAGCAACAGCAGGTTCTGCATATGCATACAGGTTCAGAGCAGTGTCTTCACTGATAACAATTTCAAGGAAACCGTTAGATCCAGCAGTACCACCCTTTGTAACACCAGTTGTGTATTCAACACCAGTCAAACTTTGTGTACCATCTACTTGCTCAGAAAGACGGAAGGGGTGACCAGTGTTAGAGGAGTCAGATTGATCGTAACGATAAGTTCTCTCGTTGTTTAACTTCGCAATGTCATCACCTGACAGAGGAAGTGCATAAGCATTAGAACTACTACCCTCTGCAATAAGGAAGCGATCGATGTTAGTAATATCAGCAGAACCCTGAGAGAAGTTCAGGTCAGTAGTTGCGTTAGATGTACCACCAACAACTGCCTCTGCTTCTGACCACCAGTTCAGATAGTAATCACCAGAGTCGGTAAGTTGAGTAATAGCACCACCATCGGTATGGTCAACAGCAGATGTACCATACTGTCCACGAACAACAGTCAGATCGTTACCAGCAACAGCAGTAATTGAAAGGAGTTCGTTACCAATTCTAATGAAAGAACCTTCAAGGAAACCAGTCGCATCAGTTACTGTAAGGGTAACATCAGCAGCAGCAAAAGTAGCACCCTCGTTGATTGTTGTGGTGGTTGCAGAGTCAATGAAAGACTTAACAAACCTACCAGCAGGAATAGCGGAAGCAGTCGTTCCGTATACTCCTCGGGTGATGGTGAGTGTGTTGGTTGCTGTGTCAATTCCAGATGCGTTAATTTGAACGACTTCTGTGCCAGAAGCACCAGGGTCATCAGTCAACATCATCAGAGTATTTTCTGCAAGACCCGTAGTACGAGATACCTTAACAGAAGTTGCACCAGAAGCAACATCAGCAGTAGTTAAGTGCAGTTGCCCAGTTACAGCATCATATGCACGAAGTGTACCTTGGAGACTAGAATAAGATCCTGTCAGAGTCTCTCCAATTTCAAGAATACCTACAAGGTTATCTACCAGTGTCTCGACAGAATATACCCTATCAACCTGAACGTATCTGTTGATTGTTGTGGTGTCCTTATATACATCCATCAGTTTGGCAATACCACCATTGATAGATGCAAGATCGGTTCCAGGCACAGCATCAGCAAAGGTGATACCTGGTGTGATCTTCAACTTATAGTTAGAGATCGGGTTACCTTTCTGGAATTGATATTGTGATGGTTCGTCGCCATCAAGAGTGAGGATCTGATCATAGTCCCTCAGTGCAGCACGGTAAGTAGCAGCACTTCCACTCTGATTAGCAACCGTCATCACCGTCGATGCTGTCGCTTCGATATTAACTCGATAGAGTTCTGTATTAGTTGTTGCCCCTGGTTTTGCAGCGGCGAGTCTTCCTGCTGTCATTTGTTAATTACCATCCTGCCTGAAAAAATGATTGGAGTCGGAGTTGTCCGCCAAGTACGGGAGCGTTAATAGCGCCACCGAAGTTCACACCCAGTGCTTCTGTGTTGTTAGTAGACAGAAGTGTTGCGTCACCAGCGGGAAATTTGATCGTAACGTTAGATTCAATGTTAGATGCATCAATATTGATGACACCGTTGAGATCATCAGGGTTATTGATCCTCATGTTCTCCATTGTCTTGTTGGCAAGCACTTGTGTTGCTTGCTCAGCGACAATTACGTTAGCATCTGTTCCATTATTTAGAGGTTGAGTCAAACTACCTTCTGGGAATGTCCAGGAGTAGTTTGTATTATCATTCAAATTGCCAAGATTAAAGGTAATCTTCTTAGAGGACTCAGTTGTATCCTCAAAGATAGCACCTTTATATACTTTGTTAGTCAGTACCTGAGTAGATGCCTCACCAACGACAGTTACGTTCAGGTCGGGGAACGTAACAGTTCTATCGCTAGTAAGATTACTGGAATTAAATATAACATAACGAGTGGGATTGTTCTCATCGCTAGATGGAGTATTAGAGAACGTGGGGTTAACCATGTTCTTGTTGAATACATTCTGTTCAGTGATGTCATCCAACAGAGTAGACTGCGTTTGACCTGCGCCAAAGTCAGGCAGTCTGTAAATATGCTCACCAGGAGCATCCCATGCATCAGTCTCAAACTTAGCGATCTTAGCAGTATCGGTAGAACCTGTAATACTAAGTTCGGAGTCCTTGATAATAATGGTCTTGTTCGTGATCGTTTGGAACGTATCAGTCGCAAGGAACGTTGTGGTAGTGTTACCACCAAGACCAGGGAAGTCGAATCTCTTTGTACCACCAGCAGTAGACACAGTGTCTACGTTGAATACTACCTTCTTCGCTGGGTTTTGATCACCAGTAAAGAATGTCGTAGAATCATTAAACTGCGAAACACCTTGCACTGTAAAGTAACCACTACCTTGTGGTTGGATCAACATGTTCGCGTTGGCGGCGGCAGTGTCTTGCACTACCATTCTAACGGTTGAGGAACCGTCAGTATTACTGATACGATTGTTGTAAAGTGATGCACTACCAAATGTAATGCCGATTTCATTTACTGCCGATTGGAATAAACCCGTGTCTCTGTCCAAGTCAAACGCCAGTCCTGGCGCTGACGCAGATCCCGCAGAGATAGATCTAAAAAGTTGATTGACCTTAGATTTTCTGTTAGGGATCAGCGGATCTGAGATAACAATCGGGAGAATTGCTTCTCCCGTTACGAGTTCGTCAGCAATCGTATCAAGTTGTGATATTCTTTTAGTACCCACTGAGACTCATTGGCGCTGTTCTTCCCTGTTATTTATAACGTCAAGAAGGAGTGCCCAAACGGAGTAAGTTCTCGACTTCTTCAAACCTACGCAGATGATGGAGGTGGTATTCTTTGAGGTCCCTGATCTCTGCAATGAGATCATCATAGAACTCACGAGGAGTAATATCCTCGTCTTGAAAATAGTCATCGACTACATCAGCAAGGCGCTGTCTACGTTGAGCAGCATAGGTTTTGTCCTTACCAAGATAAGGACGCTCAACTGTCGGTGGCACACTGGGCGCACGGTTAAGATCAGGATCCTTCAAGAGTTCCTCATAGTTGATCTCATGATTAGTCATGGAGCATTTCCTTCACACGGACCTTCGTATCATACTGGCATTGGTCGGATCTGTCAACCCCGTTCCAGTGCCTTATTACTCCTGCAACAATAAAACAATTAGTAACCAGATAACAAAGGAGTACAGCAGTGCGTATGAGAGCAATGTTGTCCGCATCTCGTTGGGATCTACCTTCTTTTTTTCCGAGTGCATAGCACCAAAGTCGCCACATAGTTTTCTCCAAAGCCAGATAACGGACTTGAACCGTTGACCTACGGTTTACAAAACCGTTGCTCTATCCAACTGAGCTAATCTGGCACATCTTGATAGTTTTCGATGAGATGAGACATCTCGAATAGGATAGGATGACACTCTTCCATGATCAGATAGTCTGACCATTGATACAGTTGCTCCATCGTAATATGAGGATTTGTGTTTGCTTGTGCCACGATGTCTGCATCAGTAGGATCAAACCCCTCATCCTCAAAGGTGAAGGGTAGACCACCGATCATAAACATCTTGACTATTCCACATGTATCCAAATAACAATACTCGTTAGTTACCTTGAATTTCATGCGCTTCCTCTGCCATCAACTTAGCAATACGATACTCAACATTGGAGAGTGCTTGTGAGTATGTATCTGCTGTATTACTATGTAGGGTGTTACCGTCCTCGAACGCTAACAACGTATAGTGCCACAAGCAGTCAATTTCAGAGAACCACAGTTTGATATCAACTGTTAAGTTCCTTCTGCATTGCACTGAGTTCTTCGTTGACATACTGTTTGACTCCTGCTGGATCTGGTTGCCACCCTTCGGGCATTGGTAGTTGAGGATTTGCCTCTTTGGCAGTCTCAATTACATCAACTGCTCGTTGGTACTCAGGGACTGGAACCATGAGGACAGCGGGTTTGCCTTCCTGAGTGATCTTGATTGTATGACCTCTTTCAACGAGTGTCAAGCAAAAGTCAAAATTGTTTTCAATCTCTTCAAGTTTGACTTCAATAATTTGTGCGTTCATTAGAAACAGTAAGTACGGGAATCAGAGTCGAGTCGATCTTGCAGGAACTTGACGATGGTAGCGAAACCTTCTGCACCTTGCTCGTTGAACTCGAACTTCACAGTCTCGTCATAACCTTCGTCATCAGCGACAACAATCCGACGCTCATTGAAGTAGAAATAAGCGTGGTCAATGAAAGTGGGAGACATCATGTCAGTTAAGCATTACAGGGAGACCATAGATTTGAGTGGGACCGAGGGCACACCCAAAGGCAGCAAGACCAGTACCGCATCCCATAGAGAGCAGACCGCTTGTCACCTGATTAACAATAGCACCGCTACCGCTAGAAACAATCTCGCCTATGCCACCTGTCGGAGTGGCCACCAGTGTCATGTGAGCACCAGAGTTGGAACCAGTAACGATGTCTGCCATACCAGCAGCAGTCTTAGTTCCAAGTGCCATACGAACGTGCATAGAGGGTGAGATGGATCCCATCGGAGCGTCCATCGTGATGTCAACGATAGAACCGTTGACCAGACTATATGAACCAGTGAACACTGGCATAGTCTGGAAGATCGCGATGACATCCATTCTACCACATTGGAGGAAGGATGTGATCCATGATGCTTCGTTGACAATCTCACCAGTTGCTTTGTTGGTGATAGATGTTGCCTGCGTGTGGATCTCAGGAGCATCGAAGTTGATGCCAGAGATACCCTTCATCTTGATCTGGTTACCTTGAATGGTGATGTCACCCTGATATGAGATGTTGTGGTCACCTGCCTTAGTTTGAACAGATTTTGCTTCCTTCTTGCCTGACTTAAAGTCAACGCTCTTACCTGCGCTTACAAGATCTTCAAGACCACTATCATCGTCATCATCACCTTGCTTTGTCCACTGGTTGTTATCCTGACTTAGTTTATTACCTGCCTTACCTTTTGCTTTACCACCAGCACCATTAGATGTGTGCTCGTGCATAGAACCAGAGACTTCAAGGTGGAAGTCACCCATCACTTTCAGGTAGTAATCACCTTCAATAGTGTGGACGTGGTTGTTCTTGACGTTATGGATAAGGTCACGACCAATGATCTGTGTCTCGTTACCAGGGACATTGAGGTGCTCGTTACCTTGCTTGTCTTGGAAACTAGTTACACCACCAGGACCAGAACGGATACGCTTTTCCTTCCCAGGTGTTGCGTCATCGATGTCTCTACTTCCATTCAGGAACAACTTAGTTTCCATCATGTAAGAGTTGATGTCTTGGAAGAAACTATCAAAGAAGTTTCCACCGCCACCTTCATCCTCGAATGAATTACAATCATCCGAACTTGCACCACCTGGTCCAGCGAGAGCATCACCAGCGTCAGAACATTCTGTTGTACCGATCAGGGGTTTCCACCCCTTCGCTCGTGGTTTTCGCGCCTTCCTTCCGCAATCAACAAACGATGCAATGATATTAACGATCATCGCAATGATGTTGAGGATGTTAGAGAAGTTCAGCAACTGAGTGAAGTCAATCTCAAAGAACTTCTGAACAGAAGTTACGATCTCACCGATCTTGTCGATAGTGTTGATCGCTTTCATGATCATGTTAAAGATCTTAGTGATCTTTTTCAGGATCTTACAGATTGCCTTCTGAATGTTTTTGAGTGCCTTGGTTACATAGTTAACAATAGAGTTGATAACTTTGTTGATGGCATCCATAACGAAATCAAATATCTCGTCAATAAACCCACCTATATTTCCTAATATATCCCCAATAGCATTCAACCAACCAGGAACAGGTTTACAGAAGATGTTCTGAATGATGTTCTTAATCAGTGTGATGACAGTAGTAACAACACCCAGAGGAATCAGGTTACCCAACGTAGTAACGAATGCTTCGATTAGTTCGTGGATTGCCTTTGCAAGGATCTCTTTGATAGGTGCCACCATACCAGTGACAGCATTAACAACATAGTTGGACATGTTGCCAATAGTTTTCAGGATATTGTTACCCTGCTGAACATGACCAGTGATAGTAGATACTAGGTTGCCATTACCATCAGAACCCAGTGAACCAATCTGCACACCCAGGTCTGTCAGCATACGCTTCAAGTCCTTACTGAATGAGTCACTAGCACCGATAGGACCATGCGTACCGTCAGCGATACCACCTTCCATGGAAGGAGGACCAAGCGGGTTGGTGTAGACGTTGAAGGGTGCCTCAATCTCTGCACGAGAGATAGCACCACGAGACTGCTCCTCGCCACCACCAGGACCACCAGGGGTGTTGCCCTGAGTCTTAACGAAAGAGGATCCACCCTCTACCTGCTCGCCAGTCAGACCTTTACGTTGTGGTGAGGTGTCTTGATATTCTTTCTTTGCTGCTTCTTTACCATCAGCAATGGTAGTTCTTTTGACCTCAGTATCCTGACCGTCTTCATCTTTACCGCCTTGGTTTGCTTTCTTCTTCATGCCACGGAAGGCACCAAGAACCACAGGCAGTTGTGCTTCATCACCATCCATGAAGAAACCCATGACGAATGCACCAACTTGCAGTTCACAAGTAGATCCAGCATTCTTAATCTGGGGTCTATCAGTAGGCAGCAGAACAGTTGCCCAAGGCAGTGCTTCTGTTGGGAGATCTTCTAGGTATGGGGATGCTCCGTCCTCACCTACCTTTCCTTTCTGATACCATCCAACCACACGGACCTTGACACGACCTTGTTGGATAGGATCTTCAACACTCTCAACTTCACCGACCCACCACTGGAATCCGTCTCTTCCTGCATAGTCAGTTTTAGTTCCTAACATTATTAGTCAATGTGTAATTTAATGTCCTGGCATTATTTAGACGCTCAAATTCAAACATCCCCTCCTCGGGCAATTTACCCCAGGAAAATTTTCCAGTCTCGATGTTATATCCTGTGTCTAATGACCTATACACTTCCCTATTGAACTGTATGTTACTGATCACTCTTGTATCTCTCAGAATACATTCTTCGTGGACCTGTCCAAACCACCATCCACCATAGTATCCCCATGCTAGATTACAACCTGCTTCGAGAGTTGTTTGATTGATTGCCTTAGTAATTACTGAATACTCATCCAGATACTCACAGTGTAGATGGTAGTGACGATATGGGTTGTCTTCTCCTTGATAGTTATACCATTGCTTCAATTCTAACACATTAGGTTTGATTTTGGTATACAAGATATTGATCTGAGGCCATACTGATGGGTTCGACATTGCCTGTCGTTTGTTCTTGTAGTGCCCCAGAATCATGTCTTCAAATAAGGTCATACCACCCCGTCACAATAATCTTTTCTTCATTAGGTGCAGGTAGACCCTTATGCATATGGGTCCAATCTGCTGGCCAGACTAACGTCAATCCCTTTGCAGGTTTGATCTTTGCTTTCTGCGTCTCAAAATATGTCTCCCCTCCTTCTTCTATATCATTCAGATAAGTCATCCATGCCATGATCCTACTAGAACATTGTGGATGATTACTACCCCTCTCACAGTGGAGTTTCTTGAACCCACCGTTCTTAGGATACCATTGTATGTTGAAATCTTCTACAAGATCCCAGTTAATAGTTTTCAACTGGGGATAGAAGTCACAGTACAGTTTTGTGACCTCTGCCAGTTGATCTATGTAGCGTGTAACTCTTTCGTCTTTAAGATACCGAGGGACAGTTAAGTCCATAGAGTCTTTGACAGACTTATCGATGCCCCTACCGTGGTGACCAGGTTCTTTATCTAGATATGTGCAGTCCTGATAGAACTCTATCAATCCATCACAAATATCATGATCTATTTTGCCACCACCGATGAAACTGTACGGGGCATCAATATCCAAATAATCCATATAAGCTCTAAGGCTGTCTCTGAACCCTTGCAGTGTTAGTATAATGAAAAATTAATCCGTTGTCAATCCTCGTATACGAGACACTCAGGTTCTGATGGGTTCTGATCGCAGTAGAGTTCAAGGTATGATGGATCATGATGATCGCCAGGGTGGTGTGCCTTGAAATCTTCTAGATCATGTAGTTCGCCTTCGATGTGACGACGCATTTGAGGAGAAGTTTGGGGATCGTCCAGGATCTTCTTATCCTGTTCGATATGCTTTTCGATACTTTCCATGGTTGATACTAGTGTTAGTATGTAAATATTTAGGTATTATTCTTAGCTGTGGGCAAAGAATCTCTACAAAGGTACAATTCTGTGGTCATATCGTCCTTTGTGTAGGTGTGTTTGATGCCCTTTATGAGATATTTACCTGAGAACACTCGGTCCTTTGGTAACTTGTTCTTATTCTTCTGTTGAGAAGTAGGGATGTCCACCTTGATGACGGCACCTGCAAACAACGCTGTATTGCCAGAGACAGTGATAGTTAATGTATGTGTGTTGAGCAACCACCAGCGTTGGTTAGCGTATGCCGCTGCATTCATTATACTCGCTGATTCCTCTTCTGCACCCCCATCGGTAGAATCTGACCCTGCTTGTTGATGTGCTAACTTTGGTAAGATTTTTAACTTTGTTCTGGTAGGATGGTTGTCCTTAAACTCTTCCATCTGCTCAGGAGCATAGGGGAATCCTTTCTCTAAGGTAGATGCTTTGTCGAACATATCCATGATGGTAGTAACCACAGGACCAGTGACTGTACCCTCAGGACCATCATCTTCTGTATTGGCGTTAGATAGAGGCAGACTAGACGATGTAGGTGCTGCCATGACAAGACCAAAGGTGGCAGTTTGATACACACCCTGTCTCAGTTTCTCTAACTGGTTTGCTCTATCAGGATACTTAATAGTCTCAATTCTAAATTTATCAGCAGCAGGATCATCTGTTCCTACATTCTTCTGACCATAGACATATGTCACGAGAGGAGGTTGCTCACACAGTAAGTCCATAGACTTGAAGTTGTATCCATTCTTATTCTGATAGAACAAGAATCCTGCCTGACGTACACCAATGTTCTTTCTATCCTTCTGCTTCTTGGTTCCTTTACCCTTTGCTACTCTTGTCACCTTATCAGTTACATAAGAGATAGCATCAACAGGTCTCCAATTAGGACAGAGCACATTCATCTTGGTGTATGCTTCGATCTCCATATCTTTCTTGGGGATCTTCATCTGTTCTTTGAGCATACGCTCTACAACATCATCTTTACCATTCTTCTTACCATACAGACCAAATGCTCTGTTTGATTCATTATGGTACATTGCCTCAGGAACAAAGTGTAGGATGTACATCTTTGCTCTTTCACGTTTAACTACACTACCGATCTTATACATCTTCAATGTAGATTTGATCTTAGTCTCTTTACTCTTCTTGTCTTCAAGTTGAGCAGCGTAAGTCTGAAACTCAATCTCTAACTTTTCAGTACCAAACAGACGTTGGTCTAGATCGATAGAGTCCAGGACTGCAATATCCAAACGCACAAAAGGAGAGTCAATGGATTCATACCACTGAAACTCTGCGATGATTGCTCTGATGTCTAACTTTTCTTCATTGACATACAGATCCGCTTTCGTAAACTTAAATGCTTTGGTATCTGACATTACGCTATGCTAACGGGTTCTGCGAAGATCTCTGCTGTCAGTCCGAATCTCGGTCTAACATAATCATTTGCTGGAATTATATATGGTCCACTGCTAGGCACTGATGCCTGAGCACCAGTATCTGGTGGATTATTACCACCACCAGCAGCAGGAAGTGTTGTACTAGTTAGGTCTGTTTTGTTCTCTGTTTCCATCTTTGCAGCATCTTCATTCTGTTGCTTAGCGGCAAGTTGTTCTCCGCTTTGTGATGCCTTAGGTACAAATGCTGACGAACTCCATTGGAATCCACCACCACCTTCATCCATTCCTTGTGCATCACCAACATACTTAGCAAGTAGATCAAGTTTGCTACCAAGACTCTTATCTTCCTTGGCGGCAATCTCTTTACCAGCAGCACCACCAGTGTCAGTTCCTGCTTCTTCAAATGAAGATGCGCTAGTACCCGATGCTGTAAATGTAGCGTTACCTTGTGCAGTGACAGATCCAGGATCTACACCACCCCAACCCATACCATCAAAGATACGAAGTTTTCCGTCCTTCTCTACGATGTCACCAACCTTATATTTCTTATTAGGATCGAACTTAGGATAACCACCCGACTTCGCCATCTTCAATGCCTTCATCAAGTCGCTGGCAGAAATAGTTGCATGGTTTCTACCGTCACCATCATATGCACCACCACCATGAGATTTTTGTAGTGCTGCCCACTCATTAGCAAGACTATCAGCAAATCCAACATCACCACCTGGGTATTTCCCTGCCAACCACTTCTTACCACCCCTGGTGTGCTCAATGCGATAGATCGCCATCTTATCTTGGTTCGCTGGTGTGAACTTATCAGTGTCGTAGTCTAGACCAACTGATTCAACTAACTGTTTGAATACATTGACACCATTATATGCTGGCATGATCTGATACCTACCAGCAGCACCAGTTCCAGCACCCTTCATTGCCATATCTCTGACCTGACGCATTGTCATTTCAGTGATTGGGTTACCTTCTGTCTTAGTATTTCTACCAGGGTTCATTGCATTGTAACCACCAGAGGTGTCAGATTCACCCTTGGCGATGAGATCCAAGACAGGTGACCAGTTGACAGCACCACCAGCAGAACGTTTCTTTGCTGGACACCATGGGCACAGTTTGCCACCAACTGCCATAGGTGTGTCCATTCCCTGTGCATCAGCAACATATGATCCCAGTGCTTCATTGCCAGTAAAGAACTGCATGATCTTATCAGTAGAGAGATACTGTTTGGTGGCATCAAAACCACCGCCACCACCAGTATCACTAGAACCAGACTGATTAGCATTCTTAGTAGCATCGTTTGTGGTGCTACCCTTACTTGCATTTGCTTTGGCAGGATCAACAGCAGATCCTGCATCAGGAGGAACAGGAATCTGTTCCATGCCGAGCATTGCTCTTACCTTATTACGAATGATATGACCACCAGATCCAGGTTTACCGTCCTTGGTTAGGTGCCACAAGTCCCAACGTGCGCCATCACCACCCCATGCAGTAGGACCATAGTTATCATTAGCAGGCAGTTGTCCATCTTTACCAGATGCTGCCTCAGCATGGGTCATAATGTTATCGACACTGATGTCATTCGCCTTCCAACCACGCTTCTTAGCGATGTCGGCAATCTCTGCTGACATTGAGTCAATCTGCTTACCAGAAGGCCACTGATAATTACCAGAACGTCCTGCCATGGCAGCAACTGCCATACCAATACCTTGACTATTTCTTAGATAGGTATGTGCGACACCAGATCTTTGGTCATATGGGTGAGCACGATAGATGCTACCGTCACCCTGAACGATAGAGTGATACTTACCTTGCTGCTTGAAGTTACCACCACCAGCAGTCCAGTGGAGGAAGATCTTACCACCCTCTGCTGCCTGTTGTGCTAGACGATCCTCTTCCTGAGATCCATCACGTCGTCCTTTGTTCTTCGCCAGACCGCCTTTGGCGAATCCAGGGAGACCATATCCACCTGCCTTTGCCTGCTGCATTCTCATTGCAGTCAGACCATTCTTACCGTTAGTTGCAGGTGTGTTGAATGGAATAACAAATGCATCACCACCAGCAGCACGTCTACCTACCCACTCAGTGCCATGACCGATGAAAGATGTAGTTGCACCACCATCCAGTGACACAGGATAACCAGACATAGGTCCAGAGATCCATCCACCGTTAGCATATTTACCTTTTACCTTACCACCAACTGCCTTCTCTTCTGGCATTGGTTCTTGTCCACCACCAAAGAATCCCCCAATGATAGGGATATTTCCCAGGGCGTCGTTACCTTTCTGACCGTATGCTTTTCTCTCGCCAGTCTTTAATCTTTCGAGTTGCTCCTTGATAGCATTCTCTTTGCCCCACAGTTTATCCCATGCATTGAGACCTTCCAGTTGCTCTTCCAGGGACTTGATGACTTCCTCTTTGCCCTGCTCTTCTACCTGATCATCAATAGCTTCATCAGTAGCACCTAACTGATCATCAAACTGACTACCAACACCAAACAGAGCAGCACCACCTAAGATAGCAAGTCCTGCTCCCATCAGACCCCTACCTCTGAGGAATCCAATTAGACCCTTGACGACGCCAGTAACAGCGCCAAAGAACATCTTTGCGAATCCTACAACACCTTTGATAAGGGCACCACTACCACCCTTACCCATCAGTTTGAATAACAGACCCAGACCTAGTTTAGCAACAGCAGCGGGAGCAAATATCAGACCCAGTGCAGTAACAAACTTGATGATTCCAAAGACACCTTGGAAACTGAGAGGGTTCTCCATGAATGCAACCAGACCATCAAGTCCCATGTTCACAAGGAACCCATAGGTATTGATCATCCATGTACCAATCGCCTTGATACCCTCCAAGAACTTTCTGATCTTCTTCGTATTCTCTGGTTTCTCCAACCACTCCATCATGGAGTATAGGAGCATTGCTTTGAATACTCTACCAAACAGTCCTGCTAATCCTTTGAGGAAACCAAATGCACCAGCAGCAACCTTCTTAGATCTCTCTGCAAATACTGACTTCTTTGCTACTGCTTTCTTTTCTTGAAGGTTCTCTGCTTTCTTATCCTGTTCTCTTCCTTTCTCTCTTGCTGCCTTACCTAATAGTTTCTTCTGTTGTTTCTTCTCGTCTTCAATATGCTTCTCACGTTGATCCAACAATGCCTGCTGTTGTCTCAGGTTCTCAGAGAAGAACCCTTTCATATTAGTATTCAGATCCTCTACAAGGATAGCGATACTATTTGTAGTCGCACCAAGACTATTGATTGCTTTGATGTTCTTGACAACCCCTGCTTCGGGTGACGTGACAACCTTATCGCCAATCTTTACAGTGATACCACCACCTTTGAAACTAGGTGGAGTTACATACTTGTATAGTCTTGCCTTCGTTTGTGCCATTTATCGTGTCAACAGTGGTGAAGATGATGGTTTGCTTCCTTGTTGTGCAGCGGGTGCAGCAGCAGGTGCAGGTTGAACAACAGGTTGTACAGCGACCATCACAGAGTTAGTCTTAGGTGCTTTATCACGACGGGTCTTATCAGTAGACAATCTTGAAAGATTATCCATCTTAGTATTTAGTGCTGCTGCGTCATTTGCCTTAGGTGCAGCAGTGGTTCCCATAACTCTGCCAGCGATGTATCTGTCACGCTCAATACCTTCGAGACCCTTAGCATCTGCCTCTTTGCGTGCTGCCTGCTGAACCTTCCACTGTTCGTTAGTAAGTGCTTTGTCAGGACGTTGACCAGGTGCCAGAGCGCCTGGTGGGTTTGGTGGACCATCCTTCGCCGCCTGTAAACCACCTGCATACGCATCACCGTCTGCCACAGGACCAATACCCTCAGTCTGAGGAGCAAGAACTGGTGCTGGTTTTGCCATACCACCAGGGATACTACCTTCCATACCCTGAGCATCTTTGAGATACTGTCCTAATACATTGCTACCAAGGAACTTCTCCATGATCTTCTCAGTGGAGAGATATTCTTTTGTAGGATCAAATCCACCACCACCAGCATTAGTGGAAGTAGTGGTAGAAGTGTCTGTGCCTTGTTTTGATGGAGTAGTGTCTCCTGTGTTTGAACCATCGTAAGAAGCAGATCCGTCAGTGCTACCACTACCAGTTAGATTCTCCCAGTGCCATGCTTCATGACCGTCAGGATTGTCTGTCTCATATCCAGGAATCTGAGTAAATCCAAAGTTACCAGCATTCGTCCTCAACCACTTATATGCACCATTGGTATACCAAAGGTCAACTGCTTTACCTAGACCATGGTTAGATGTACCAGGAGCAGCAGCAGTGCCAGGTCCAAGTTCTCTATAAAGTTGTTCTTGCTTAGCATATGTACGGTAAGACGAGTTGATTCTGAATTGAGAACCCATCTTAAATCCATCATCTGATGCCTTTGCCATCATCGCCTTGAACTTAGGCGCAATATCCTTGGCAAGTTTATGTCCACCACCAATAGATGCTAGGTCAGTCTCGGCTAACCTACCGTTGACCATACCACCAGAAGCAAACTTAGCCCAATCTCTTGCAGGATCCTTTGCTTCCTTCTTAGTACCATAGACCACAGGGTCCATGTTCTTCTTCGCTCTTGCATTATGTGCTCGAACAGCACCACCTACGGCGAGTTCTGGTAGATCTGGGGATTGAATTTCTTCACCAGTGTCTGCCTCGGCAGCAGCAGAAAGTTCTGCTCCGAAGTCTATATCACCTTCTGGATCTCTAATGATCTTTCTCTTCTTGAAGTCACCGCCGATCAATTCAGCAATAGGATCATCAATATCTTTGAGACCAGGGATCATATACAACAGTTTGAGGAGTTGTTCACCAACCCACTCACCAGCGAAACCACCTGCCATACCAGTGATGAATCCAGGAACACCACCGAACGGAGCACCAATAGCGAAACCAGCGGAGTAACCTAACAGACCACCCAGTGCCTTGACAACAGCGTTGATTGGAGATTCACCGAATACACCATAGTCCAGCAGTGCCAGCAATGAAGCAACAAGTTTATCAACACCACCAATCTTTGCGTTCGATTTCGCTGCCTGCAAGAACTCTCTCATGCTCTTGAATCCAGGATTCTTAAATCCTGCTCTCAGAGCGCCACCAATGGCACCCTTGACCCGCTTCATCTTGTCGGGTGCTTCTGCAAACTCTACAAGACCCTTTACAGTTTCATTCTTTTCAAGGGTAGGTTTGATGAACTCCTTGACCTTACCAACAACCTTATCTTTCAGTGCTGCTGGATTCTTAGCGAGTTCTACAACGTCACCAATACTCTTGGCAGCATTCTTACCCCAGTTCCAGATACCTTGACCCAGACCTTTGACACCGTTGATCAGTCCCTCACCCATGGAACTGAACCACTTATTGATGCCTTTGACTTGCTTCATAGCAAAGTCGCCAGCAATGTTCAGACCTTTACCAGCAAGATCTACACCCTTAGAACCAAGGTCCATGGCACCAGACCACAGACCTCGCAGTCTGCCCATGACGCCTTTGTTCTTTGCTACTACTTCCGTAGTCTCTTGTGCGCCCTTAGAAACAGTTTTGTCAAAACCAGGTGGGATTCTGGGTTTGTTGAACTCTGCAAGACCAGTAGCAGCATTATCAAGCAGACCCATTGTGCCTGCTGCAACCTGAGTAGATTTTCTACCTAGTTGTCTTTGAAGTTGAGCAAGACGACGTGCTCTCTTTAACTTCTTGATGTCTTTGAGTCTTTGTTTAGATGTTCTACCATCTCTACCAACTCTTTGACCTTTTGGTTTGACTTTTCCACATCCTGTCGCCTCTGCAAGTTGCGTGGCACGACCAAGACTGGTCATCCACTTCACATCGGATAACAGTTTCCATGGCATCAGGATACGTGATCCAATGTAGATTGATGCAAGACCAGCAACAATCTTCAATATACCGAAGAACTTATCTAGACCATTCTCAACGGCACTCTTGTCAGGATCATGTCCGAATACTTGGGTAATGCCTTCAATGACCTTACCCATCCCCCATCCCGCAAACATTCGGGATAGGTTCCAGATACCTTTGAAGAACCTCAGAAGCATCTCAATCTTCTTCTTGTTCTCTGGTTTAGATAACCAGTCCAAGACACCCAATGCCACAGGTATAGCAATCAGTGATGAAAGCGCACCTATAAGCAACGCAACAGGTTTCAGGAGTTTCTTTAACCACCCGAACCTAGACTTTTTCTCCTTCTTACCTAATTCTTCTCCTATCTTCTCTTCTTGCTTCTCGTTTAGACCCTCTTGCTTCTTCTCTGCTCTCTTATCTTGTTCTAATCCTTTCTTCCTACCCAGCATATCCTGCTGAGCGTCAATCATCTCTTGCTTATGCTTATGCTCTTTCTCGGCAATCTCTTTGTTCTGCTCATAAAAAGCAGTCTGTGATTCAGTATATGTACTTACTAACGTCTTAAATTCTGTTAACTGAACACCTATATTAGTGACAGCACCACCCAACCTGTTGTGAGCGACAGTCATAGACTTGAACGCTTTACCCAGGTTGTCATTACCCAGCCCTGCTGGTTTAATGTTTACATATTTTCTAAGTGTTGCTGTCATTTATAGGAATGATCCACTGTTCTTTTGCTTAGCGCGTTCACGTTCCTCTTCTTGGAGGTATGCCAAAAGTAGGTTGACGTAAACGTCTCGCTCCCACGGAATCATATTCTCTAATTCAGTCAGACTGTACTTGTGATGCTGCATTAATGCAAAGTTAGTCTTATACAGGTTCATAAGACTATCGTGCATTAACGCTATGCGAAAAAACTCGCCAGTCCTTCCAGTACCACAGTGTTGACAACCTTCGTCTTAGGATTCTCTACTTCAAACTCATAAGTGAGTTTGGGCATAGTCTCGAAGAAGTTTTGAACATTCTGGAACTGTTCGTTGTTCATCTCACCCATGAAATCCTTTGCTTCTTTCTTAGTGAAAGAGTCATAGATTTCATCTCCCTCATATACCTTATCGATACAATCGGCAGCGAGATCAAACACATCCTCAATGTCAGGATTGTCCTTCATGTTCCTGTCAACAAATGCATCCAGTGCAGGATACTTCATTTCGACCTTTACATCATCTGTAAGTTTGATGATCTTCTTGTGGTCCTTAGGAACTACCACCTCAACATCTTCAAGATTGATTTCTACATCAACCATGGTTTCTCCATCATCTTGACAAGTGACTTTGAATTCACTGACTTCACCGACCGCTTTGGATCTGATCTTCAAGAACAGATACTCAATCTCGAAGGTAGCGAGACTCTCAACGTTTTTGAGGTTGGTACATGCTTTCAAGATATTCTTGACGGCACGAATCATCTCCTTCTCGGATTGACTTTCCATAGCAAGGTAGAGTAGTTTCTCTTCCTTAACTAGAAAGGGGCGGTATGTGACTTTGGTTCCACTGCACGGCAGTTTGCATTCATAGTCAGGTACACTGAGTTTTGGTAAAGGCATAACTATAAAATTACGATGTAATTATTTAGACAGGTTATCCGAGACTATACCTCTGTACGTCTGGATTACCAGAACCCTTGACGCGGGTTCGTACTTCATCAAATGTAAAGGAATTCTGTCGAGACAGTCTCTTCGCTTTCAGCGTAGCAGGTGACACCTGATCAAATCTATAACGCTCAAAGTAGAACTGAATATCCATTTGTAGCAGTCCAGTCTGTTCGTTGTCGAAATTCATGGTGCTGATGTTCACAGGGAATGCACCGAACATCTTCCATACTCCTGTTGCCTGCATAGGGTTCAAACCATGCTTGTCCTTTCTATCTCTTTTCAGTTTGAAGTTGGCACCGTGCTCCCACTTGACGATTTGGATATCTGACACATAATCATCATAGAAAGCAACAGTATTATCACTATCAGATGCTGCCATATTCAACCAGTGCTCAAAGAATGCTCTGTGCTGCATATCTTTGGTTACCAGGAATGAGATAGTGATCTCAGAGTTTGTCTGACCAGTGACAAATCTACGCATCATACCAAAGTTATTAACCTCACCAGTAGTCAATGCTCTACTAGGTGTAGTGACAGTGCTAGCGAAGTAATTGATGTTTGAGAAGGTATTCCTCAGATTGTTTTCCTTTTCTGTTGCCCACAGAATCGGTGGAGGGTTCATAATAATCTGAAACAGATTACTAGTTGCAGGTGCCAACGCATTGGTTGCAACTAGATCTCTGAATGTATTAAATCTATTGGGACTGCCCACTATTGTCTACTCCAAATGATGGAACTAGGAACGTCAAGATATCGACCCACAACATTCATAGTAAATTGCTCCAATGGGAGCGGATACTTCATATCTCTAAGATCAACGGATGAGACCTTCTTGATATTACTTGCATTTGACATAAAGTATTTATGGAAGCAACGCATGGGGTAAGACCGACCCCCTCCGCCCCATGATTTAGCAACGGATACTCTCGTATTGGGTCTCAGATAGTGCAGGTTGCCACCAGAGAACTGCAAGTTCTGCATATCCACATCAGTAATCAATACCATGGGATACTTATCATAGTATGGTAGATCCTTAGTCGCGGCCGTGTATGAGAAGAATATAACGTCCCCAGGTCTGAATCCTTTGGAGTCTTCTAGTCCATACATTACTTGTGAGCGATACCAGTCCTTAGACTTCTTACTACCGCCTGCTAGATCTCTTACATCGTTGAAGATGCTCATACCTTTAATTCGTGCTCTGTGAGTATCATAAAGTGCATCATACGATCAGCACAGTATTCTCGTGCTGCTTTCCACTTAGCATCATTGACCGCGTATGTCTTGACTTCGTTCAAGAACTTTTTCGTAACACGTTTCTGTGTTTTCGGCGGGACAGTTTGCCGTGCAGGCTTAACCTCAATGATAAACTTTTGTGTCTTGCCAGTTTTAGTTCGTGCTCTGACATAAAAGTCTGGAAAATACCGATGAGCACGATTGTCAACAGGACTGATGTACGGAATGATGATTTCTTCACTGCCCCACTCCAAGACGTTTTCATTCTTGTCACACCATACCATAAATTTTCTTTCCCACAAACTCCTATAAATAATATTTGTGGGATCCCCCTTATACTTATGAGTGTTTGATGGTCTAAATTTTCCTGAATAACTCATGCCGAGAAAAGATAGTAAAAATCGTAATCGTCAAACCAATTCCAACAACAGCGGAACCGCTAGAAGGGGTGGTAGACTTATTTATCCTATGGAGACTCCTAGGGGTCCCAATAATGATGGATCGATTTCTCGTGGTCGTAGATATCAACCTAAGACGGTTGACTATCTGAAACTAATGATCTTCGACTCCGAGAAGAACAACCCTTACACATATAGTGGTAAAGGTGCTGGATCAGGTGGCGGAAAGAAAGATACGATCATGAAAACGATCTATCTCTATTTACCACATGACCTAAACGAAACTTATAGCACTTCATACGATAAAGTTGCACTTGGACCCTTTGGTGATATGGTCGTCCAAGCAATGAAGACTGGTGACATGGGTGCTATTACTCAAAACCTCCAAGATGGAGCAAAAGCAGCAAAACCTGAGATTGCATTTAGTGCTGTATCTGGCATCTTCAACGATGCAGCAAGATTTGCAATGGTAGACGGTAATATGAGCAAGAACCAACTTGCTGCTCTTGCTAAGGGTAAAGTATTCAATCCCTATGAAGAAACCGTATTCAAAGGTGTGAACTATCGTACTCACAACTTTACCTTTGATATGGCACCTCGTAATGCAAAGGAAGTTGAAAATATCGTCAAGATTGCAACTACTCTTCGTGATGCAATGCTACCTGGTGTCAGTGGTGCTAAATCTCGCTGGTTGACAATCCCCAGGTTCTTCAAGATCGAACTTGTGAGATATAATCCTCGTAGATTCGAGAAGAAGGGTAATAGTGGTAATATGAGCAAACCTGAGGTTATGTCAACGTTGCTCACATACCCTGTCAACCTTGTGTTGACTAACATGCAGTTAAACTTCACCCCAACGGGTCAGAACAGTTCACTGAGGGATGCAGACTTCTCTGGTATTGATTATGGTCCTGCGAGTTACAAAATGACTCTCACATTCGACGAGACTGCCTTCGTTACTCGTGACATGTATAAGGACAAGAAAAAATGAGTCACTATTTTAGTTACTTACCAAACGTCAAGGTTCGTGTCTCTTCTTTCAGAAGGAATAATGTCGAACCTTTCGTTGCCGCGAAGAATATCTTCCGTAGAGTCAAAATCAGAGATAAGGTCCAAGATAGCATTCTCGGATTTGAACAGTATTCTGTCGGTAACAACGAACGCCCTGATCAAGTGGCAAATGAGTTGTATGGTGACCCAGAACTAGATTGGGTTGTATTGCTGTGCAACAACATCATCAATATCTATAACGAATGGCCGATGTCGGAGCAGGAGTTATACGCTTATGTTGCGAGTAGATATGCTGATGTGAAGGGTGTGCATCACTACGAGACCATGGAGATCAAAGGTGATAACGGTGAAATCCTTCTAGAAGCAGGTAAGGTCGTTAACTCCACATTTAAGTATGTGACCAGTGACAACATTACAGTCGTTCCTTCAAGAATCCCCATTTCTAACTATGATCACGAAAGGGCACTGAATGATGAAAAGTCCAATATATGGGTTCTGAGAGATCAATACGTCGAAGACTTTGTAGACGAATTTGAGACTCTGTTGGAATATCTTCCTAATGAAGAATTAGGGGATGGAGAGAATATCAAGATGACTCCAAATGCCGTTGAGGAGATCTTTGTCGCTAAGAAAGTTGCATATGCGACTGAGGTCGGTCTCGCTGCTAGTATCGGATTTGCTGGTCAGCAAGAATTGGGTAATAGAACAATTACGACACAAGTGCTGGATTCTGGCGCTACCGTGCTTACTTCTTCCTCTTCTGGTCAGACTCAGCAGTCTAACCTTGTGAACTCCTCAGGTGTAGTTGCTGGGACAACTGATGCATCGAGTACCTCTCAAAGCAGTGGTTCATCGAGCAGCAGCAGTTCCTCCTCGTCTTCGTCGAGTTCAAGTAGTAGCAGCGGTAGCAGTAGTTCTGGTTCATCAGGTGGAGGAGGATACGGAGGATACTGATTCTTCCTTCTTTTTCTTGAAGTAGAGTTTGTAGTAGGTTTGCTTCATCTGATTGATGGTCTCACAATCCTCTTCAAACCCCATATACTTCAAATGCTGATATGTGCCCTCCATCTCACTTATGAGAAGGAGAAGGTTTACGGCGGTCACAGGACGACCGCCAGCAGTGTATTCAATCAAAGTACCCTCTGTCCTTTGCATAGGCGAGGGTTTCTTTTATGTTGCCAATATGTTTGGCACCGATAGCAACTTGTGGATATGTTGCATCTGGTCCAAACTCGTTTTCAAATGCTCTTTGGTCGAAATGTTGATTTAGTCGGTATTCGTGGAACTCTGCACAGAGTGATTCTAACAGTGCTTTGATGCGTTCACTCTCTTGATTGCCATTTGAGTACACTACGCATGTGTTGTCAATCACGTTGCCTCCAATCGTCAGGTTTGTCTCTCTGGAACCAGTCACGAATTTCTTCCGCACTGTCGAACCCCGTTTTGTAATTGGATGGGTCGGGGTCGCCTAACCCCATCCTATTCATAAAATCATCCATAGAACCTTCTTGGATGTCTTGTGCGGATTGTCTACGTGCTTGCTGTAACCAATCCCTGGCAGTTGTGTGTCGTTTGGCGAGTTTCTCCGCCCAGATCATATCATCAAGTTTGACTTCTTCCCCATTAGCAATCTTTTTACAGATAAACTCTAATCGGAGTCGGTATTGGGTTGAGAGCATTCGTCCGCGTCCAGATAATGTTCGAGTTGGTTGATACGTTGAAATTCCTGATATGCCGCCTCAGAGCGTACATGAAGGATATGCCTAATATCGTCTAGGACAACAATAGGGTCCACACCGTCTTCAAGGTACTTGTCGATAGCTTCCGTTAGATACCGTAATCGGTGCCACTCTGGCGAGTAGGGTTTGTACATGATAATGGTTTTGCTACCTAAGCAGTATATAAGGAACTCTGCGTTCTGTCAAGTATTTATGAAAAACCCTGGGGGTAAAAAAATACCCCGAATTTTTTTCGGGGTTATTTTGAAACCAAAAGTCGTTTTTGGTTTAGCGAAGTTTATAGCATGGGACTCTTTTCCTTCGTTCTCTCACTGACCAGTGACCATAGACCCAAACGTCACCACGGTAGTGTCCAGGGATGTACCTTGTCTTGTGTACTCGTTTGGTACACATTCTAGGACGTGGACGGTGGTAGTGGTGATGATGTTCTACATGGACGTGATCATCATCGAATGGTTCCCAAAACTCCCCCCAAGTCAATGCTTGGGCAGGAGTTGCTAGTGTGAGTGCTGCTAGTGCAGCGAGAGTGCGCTTGATCATCAGTCTTCTGCTAGTTTGGCGAAGTACGAGAGGTCAGGATCTTCCTCTTCCTTGATTGATTCTACACTGCTACCGAACCCACTGTTGAAGTCAGGGGTCGCTTGCTTAACTGTCTCCTCCACGTTGAACACTGGTTCTTCCAGTTCCTCTTCGACCTTTTGGGCACGGTTAGTCTTGCCAAGGACAAGGTTCAAACGTGCTTCGAGATCGGTGTAGGACTTGAAGTTCTTAGGATCAGTGAAGTCAGCAAGAGAGTATTGCTGGTTGTAGATCTCTTCAAGTTTGTCATCTTCAAAGTCACCCAGTGTGCTACCAGCAGCGAACTCGGAACGATCATAGTTCCAGTAACCGTCTTGCTTGACGATCTTCAACTTGAAGTCAGCACCTTCCCAGAAACAGAAAGGGTTGATGGGTTTCTCATCCTCAAACTGAGGTTTCATTGCCTCAACAATCTTATCATGAATCTTCTTGCCATACTTGTAGAGGAAGACTCGTCCTTCATTCTCAGGGTGAAGGGGATCCTTCACAACATAGATGTTGGAGTAGTATGACAGTTTACGCTTTTGCTTTCGAGCAATCTCCTTGTCAGAGTCAAGACCGCTGTTCCAAAGAACGCGATTCAGATCACCGACAGGATCCTTCTGACCAAGAGTAGTCAGAGAGTTCTCGATGTACCAACCACCAGTGCCTTGGAAGGCATGAGACCACACCTGTGCCCAGGGCAGTTCCTCACCAGTAGGGGCGGGCAGGAAGCGGATGACAGCATAACCGTTGCCTGCTTTGTCTACCTCTGGTTTCCAGAGGCGCTCGTCGGGACCATTACCTCCCGAACCTTTGCTCATCTTGTCCAGTTCCTTAGTCAGAGCGGCGATAGAACCACTGGACTTTTTGAGTGATGCGAATGACATGGATTGTATTCTCCGTATTGTTGTATTTGGTCTGTGTGTCACCAGACCGAAGTCATGATGACACATTATTTAGGCGGTGTCAAGAGAGGATTCTTGCTACTGCTGCTTTAATTTCAGGGATCTTTGACACGAGTTGGTCGTGGTGCTCCACACTGAACGACAGGGTGATGTTAGAGGACGTGCTGATGCCGAAGGGCACCTCACTCTTCTTCTCTTCTACATCATTCATGATGAGATTTTCGAGAGAGTTGTTAGTCTCCTCATCGATCTCATCGAACTTCATGTTGGTCTGCACATTGGTGAGTGCATCCTCATAGTAGTTCTTGAATGTCTTACGCCAGGACTTGAAGTCTTGGAGTTCAGGTTTGACAATCCACTTGTCCCACTTAGAGGTTTTCTTTGCCTCCTCATAGAACTTCTCTCGCAATGCTCTGCGGATAGCACCAAGGGCATTGGAGTCTTTGATGCTAGGGAAGTGTCGTTTCAGATCAATATGATCCCATGAAAGGTAGTCGGCAACTGCACGGTCACGACGACGTGCATTGTAGTCCAGGACTTCTTCAATACACTTAGTGTAATTAGAAGAGAAGTCCTTGTAGAATCCAGGATACCTTGCGTAAAGTTCCTTCTTGGTCAGGGGTGCCTTCTTTTTCTTTTTCATGAGGGTTTACTGTATCGGTCGTGAGTTCTGACCATCGGTTCGCGAACCCACGGATAGTATAACCCATAAAAAAGGAGGGTGTCAACCCTCCGCTTGAAGTTCCTTTTTCCAACCGATCAACTTGTCTTCCATGACTTGTAAGACTTGCAACAGGTTGCCGCTGCCTCCTGTGTACATGGTAGAGAGCAGGTCGATCCTTTCCTTCATCTCCTGTACCTCAGTCTCAGAGTCCTCTTCCTCTGCCACATAGTTTGCCATCATTTCTAGGCGAGAGTAGAAAACTTTCTGCTTGGCAATAAGTTCTAGTGTCTTGTTGATATGTTCAATCTTCTGACCAGTATCAAACCCTTCAAACTCCTGAGACATTTGAAGTAGGTCAGTGTATGTTTCTTGTAGATCATTCAATTCTTCTTGTACGATCTCGGACTTGAAGAACTCCTCTGTCATAGTTTACCTCCTACGATTCCGTTGTTAATGGTACGTGTGTAATCATCAATGGTTCCATCTTGAATTGCTTTTAGATGCCAGCGTGTCATGGTAAGAACACCTTCCTCAGTACCACCAGTCAGGAAGTGAGCACCCAGAGGGACCTTCAAGATAGAAGTGTAGAGACCGAAGCGTGTCTTCTTAATATAGAATGCATCGTCAATCCACTCCACGTCTGGTGGAATAATCTTTTCAATAGTATTGTTGGGACCCAGTGACTGTGCCAGTTTAGGATGAATCTTCTCCTCAGAGGGGGAGGATTCCACGACTGGTTCGTTTGATGCAGTTGAGTTGCTG